>JYMV01004723.1_pt1 | contig 28502 bp, 26 predicted proteins | sample 338911 | NCBI WGS metagenome assembly JYMV01 (sample SAMN03354496, study PRJNA234377) | hydrothermal vent metagenome | biome: Deep sea; feature: Hydrothermal plumes at the Eastern Lau Spreading Center, Western Pacific Ocean; material: Seawater | place: Tonga | collected 2009 | depth 2000 m m
AATCTGGTGTTGATGCGAACGTTACCGTCCAATTTATGGGTCATTCCAGTTCAGAGACTAGCAGCGCCAACCACATAATGGAGTTGCGTCACAATAGTTCTGGAGGAATCCAAGTCGGCAATACACTTTCCTGGACTGGAACCGGAATACGCAGTATAACGGGCACCATTCCGGGCGGTGAGCTAAACTCTGGCAATAACGCTTTCTATATTCAAAATAACAGCAATGATGGAAACTCGGCGCCCTATTTTGATTTTTTTGACATACAGTACGGCCGGCTACTGGATGATGTTGAAGCATATGAATTTTTTGCTCCCGCTACCGGTCAAGAAGTTCGCTTCACATTCGCTGAACCGATTAGTTCAACAACCCGGGTTTGGAATATTACCAATCCTGAAAAAGCTTCATTAGCAACCGTATCGAACCTGGTGAATCTGGAAGTTATTCTTCCAACCGATACATTGGCCCGATTTGCCGTCTTCAACCTCAATTCATTAACTAACGTTGAAAGCCTTGAATATCAGCCAAATACAGTCATGGATAACCTTCGCAACCAGACAACTATTGCAGAATACATTATTGTTGGACCGAAATCCTTTCAGACAGCAGTACAGCCGCTTTTAAACCTGCGTAATCCTTCTAGGTATGCCAACCTGGAGGATATATACCGAGAGTATTCAGCGGGCAATCGGGATCCGATGGCTATCCGTTCCTTTCTGCAATGGACACAGGAAAATTGGCAGGAACCAAAGCCTTTTTGTGCCCTGCTTCTGGGGGATGGCGGGTATGATTATCGGAATATTACTGGTGAATCCAGCATTATTGTACCGACCATTCAAGTCCAAGCCTATCGCAGTTATGCCACGGATGACCGCCTGGCTACTCTCTATGGCAATATTCCGGAAATTGCCTTAGGCCGCTACCCAGCCAAGAATGTTGAGCAAGTAGAGAATTTTGTAGATAAAATAATCGCATTAGAATCGGAACCCGAATTCGGTCCCTGGCGACAGAAAGTGACACTGGTAGCAGATGACGCTGCCCGTCCTGAACCAAGCCACGGTGGAATAGCTACCGGTAAGAGCCACACGCTGAACTCTGAGGAAATAGCAGAGATCATCCCATCCACAGTGAACGTCCAAAAATTATATATGATGGAATATCCGGAAGTAAGCGATGCCTCTGCCTACGGTGTCATTAAACCGGATGCGACCCAGGCTTTATTCGATATCTTAGCGCGCGGTACCGCAATCCTTAATTACATTGGCCACGGCTCAGCCTACCAATTGGCTCAGGAAAAGCTGCTACACATGGACCGGGGCGATTTAAATAGAATTGAGACCGGTAGAAAAATGCCTCTATGGATCGTGGGCACGTGTTCGTTTGGGCATTTCGATGATCCACTGACCGAATCCTTTGCAGAAGAATTGATCCGGGAACCCATGAATGCTGCTTCGGCTGTGATTTCTACCAGCAGACCCATTACCGTCACTGGGAATGAACGTTATATCCAAGAACTGTTTAATGCTGTCTTTAGTAACAATCAAGTATCCAATCAACCAATAGGTGTAATTTTGCAATCCATCAAGAATGGATCAAATGAAAGTGAGTATTTTCACTTATTTGGGGACCCAGCCATGGGAGTGCCAATGCCAACCGATACACTGGACATTACTGGTATTACACCGGATACACTGCGAACCTTAGAAACAGCCATATTCACTGGCTCACAGGATATTATCATCGAATCAGGAGTAGGTATAAATCTTTTAACAGATGCTGTTCGGCAGGTCACCCGTGAATATAATATTGCTTCAACAACAGAAAGTTTGACATATACTCTGCCTGGGGCTATTCTTTTTCGAGGACTCTTTGATTTCTCTGGCTCAGAATTATCCAGTGAGATCAGAGTTCCCCAAGATATTTCCTATTCCGAAAATCCAGCCAGAATCATGGTATATATTCATAACGATTCCCAGGAAGCATTGGGTGCTCTTAATGGTATTCCACTCCGTGGTGGTGATCCAAGCCTCGATCATGAAGGTCCAATTATTTCTTTCGAAACTGGAGATGGCCGTCTGCTCAGGTCCGGAGATCACCTCGGGTCGGACCAGGATCTGATTTTGAGATTATCCGATCCTATCGGCATCAACTTGACCAATGAGGTTGGCCATGAAGTTTTGCTAACAGATAGGGATTCAGGAGAAACCATGGACGCAACGAGTGACTTTTATTATGATATAAACAGTATTACCACCGGCACGATTCCTGTAGCGATATCTAATCGCGAAAAGTTAGAATTATACGTTAAGGTATGGGACAACGCCAACAATCCCAGCGAGATGACAATTATGATCCATATTTCTGAACGCAGCAAACTGCGGCTTTATAATACATACAACTACCCTAATCCTTTCTCTGCAATGACTCAATTTACCTTTGAATTGTCGGCTCATGCGGAAATATCGCTCCAAGTTTATACGCTGGGAGGCCGAAAAATCAGGGAATTTGAAGCAGCACCTTTTTCTGCGGGATTCCATACAATTGATTGGGATGGCCGTGACGCATTTGGTGGAGAACTGGCTAATGGAGTATACCTTTATAAGCTAAAAGCCGAAGGTCCCGCTGCAACAGATACATTTATTGGCCGGTGCGCAAAGTTTCGATAAACAATAATGACCGTATCGCTTTAAAATAAATCATGGAAAAAAGTACTCTTATATTGGCATCCGGCTCACCGCGCAGGAAACAATTATTAACACAAATTGGACTGGATTTCCAAGTAGTGCCGAATTCTGTAAATGAAAATCATGACCTGGATCTCCCGCCAGAAGCATTTGCTGAACACTGGGGCCGTGAAAAGGCAAAAAATGTAGCAATAGACTACCCTGATAACCTGGTGATAGGTGCTGATACAATCGTGGTTCTGGATAAAAATATCCTGGGAAAGCCCAAAGATAAAAAGGAGAGTTTCGGGATGCTAAAAAGGCTTTCTGGGCGTACTCACGAAGTGATCACAGGCGTAGCAATAATCTGGAAAAATAAAGAAATTGATATAACATTCCACAGCCAAACATATGTAACATTTAGAGAAATACCAGAAAAGTATATCTCCTTTTATATAGATAATTACAGTCCTTTAGATAAAGCAGGAAGTTATGGTATACAGGATTGGTTTTCAGTTTGGGTGGAAAAGGTGGATGGCTGTTATTTTAATGTAATGGGATTACCCCTTTCCACCTTTTATCAGCATTATCAGACATTAGTGAATTTGCACATCCATTTATGATCAAGATCACTGATTCGATTGCCCTTAATGAGGAAGAAATACAATTTGAGGCGGTGAGATCTTCCGGACCTGGTGGACAGCATGTTAATAAAACTTCAACAGCGATTCAATTACGATTCGATGTGGCTGCTAGTCCATCCCTACCAGATTGGCTCAAGGAACGAGTGCTGAAGGCCGCCGGCTCATTGGCAACCAATCGTGGCTCAATTGTCATCAAAGCAAAAACACACCGTTCTCAAACCCAAAATAAAAAGGAAGCTAAGGAGAGGCTGATCCATTTAATCAATAAAGCCTCAACTTTGCCAAAACAAAGAAAAAAAACACGCCCGGCCCAATCAGCCGTAGAGGCCCGCCTCCGCTCGAAACGCAAGCGCGGTGAAAAGAAAATATTACGTAAACCCCCGACAAGAGACGATTAAACTGGTTTTCCATTGGTGAGCAAAGATCCCGGCATGTAATTTTGCAGTCATTTTTTAACCCATGGCACAGTTTTATAAAGAATTAAAAGACCTGCGATTAACTAAAGGTATTGAATTGGAAGAACTGGAATCCAGGACAAAAATAAATAAAAAATATTTGAAAGCTATTGAAGTTGGGGATTTTGAAATCTTACCGGTCCCCTATCTGCGGTTGTTTTTAAGAGCTTATGCCGAGGAAATTGGCGGTGATTCCCAACGGGCCCTGGAACAACTGGATTCCTTCCTCGGAACAGCCAAGCCTATACTAACATCCCAACCTCCGGCTGGTGAAATCAAGGATCAAACTTTGGACCTATCGAAGGAAAATGAACTATTGACAAAATCAAACCAAAAACTTCGTGACGACCTAATCAAAGGCGGGATTTTATTAGCTATTTTTATTTTTTCAATCTTCATTATAAAGAAAATATTTTCTGAGGAGAGCAGCGCTGTTATGGGTGGTTCGGGACTGGTCATTCAACATCAAGTGAATGTTATTAGCGACGAAAAGCTTATTACCCAGTTTACTGAAGATAAATTCGTTGAAGAATTGATTTCCGTAAAACCTCCTTTTTTCATAACCTTGACTGCCAGAGAACAAACAGCAGTCAAGATAAAACAGGACACATTGCCAGTGCATTCTAAGATTTTAAGATCTGGTATGGAATTAGACCTGGAAGGATTTATTTCTCAGGCAGAACTGCTATTTTCTCATACTAAACGACTACGTGTACGAATAAACGGCCTTGACCTAGACCAAGTATCGAATTACAATTACCCAATTCGTTTGAAAGTACGGTCCGATCCTCCCAGCGTGACAGTCCGCTGGTACAGGCCAATCGGCTAAACCACACTATATTTTAACTTCCCTTCTATTCTATAAAGTGGAATTGTTTAAAGAATACCTTTAAATAATTGTAAACAATTCATAATAAATATTGCTATTCATCCCTTATCTGAGTAAGATAGTGGGTAGTAGTGGGGAATTCTCCCTAACGATAACATGACGTTGAGCCCAAACACTTTTACTGGAGAATATTCGTATTCTCTGGATTCGAAAGGAAGAGTAAATATTCCTGCCAGGTACCGACAAGCCTTGTCGACTGATAATGAAAATACATTCATTGCTACCCGCGGGCAGGACCCTTGTGTCTGGGTTTATCCAATGATAGAATGGAAAAAAATTGAAACAGAACTCAGAAAACTTTCTTCCGTATCAGGGATCCACAGGACGTTTATTCGCCAGATCGCACGATCGGCTTCCCCTTCCACATACGATAAACAGGGGCGGATTATTCTTAATCCGTCCCTTATATCTTATGCCGGCCTAGGCAAAGAAGTACTTATTATTGGCGTGTTTAATAAAATAGAGATCTGGAACCCGGAAAATTTAGACCTTGCTGATAAAAAGAATATGGAACTGGACCCGAATGAATTTAATGCATTATCGGAAAAAATCGTCATCTGATGAGTATAGAATCATCACAGGATGCTCCATTGCATATTCCTGTGATGATCAAGGAAGTTCTATCCTTACTAAATATAATTCCGGACGGTATCTACGTGGATGGAACAGTGGGGCTGGGCGGACATGCCACACAAATTCTAGATCAGATTTCTTCGAAAGGAAAACTGGTCGGAATTGATATCGATGAAGAGGCATTGCAATATTGTAACCAGACACTGGCTGCCTCATCATCTTCTGTTTTACTTATACATAACACATACGATCAGCTTCCCGGAATTCTGTCAAAACTGGAAATCAGTGACGTGAACGGTATCTTGCTTGACCTGGGAATATCATCACTCCAACTGGATTCCGAGGAACGTGGGTTCTCGTTTTCTGGGTCTGGTCCACTTGACATGCGCTTTGATCGTACAAATCACCGAACAGCTGCGGATGTGGTGAATGAACTCACCGAAACAGAACTAGCAGATATAATTTACACTTATGGAGAAGAACGACGGTCACGGTCTATAGCTAAAAAAATCAGTCAAGTTCGACCCCTGGTTACAGTATCTGACCTCGTAGAAGCAGTGCGGTCCTGTACCCCGCCAAATTATAGGCATCGGACACTTGCTCGCGTTTTTCAAGCCCTGAGGATAACTGTCAACGAAGAACTGGAAAAATTAGAAACATTTTTAAAGCATTTTATTGACATATTAGCTGTTGGTGGAAAAGTAGTAATAATCAGCTTTCATTCTCTTGAAGATAGACTGGTAAAACAACAATTTAGACAATTGAAAGAAAATGGTAGGATAAGGATCTTGACAAAGAAACCATTCCGACCTAAAGCAGATGAATGTAAAGTCAATACCCGGTCGCGCAGTGCTAAACTGCGAGCCGCAGAAAGAATATTTTAGTGCGCCGGAAACGACGCTCAAAACGAACTCGAGACCTTATTCAAGGCTTCATTTTCTTTTTGTCCACAATTGGAGTTATTTCATGCCTCATTATTTATTTATGGGTATTCAAGGAAATTGACGAATCATTATTGGCCATTGAGATCCAAAATACGACGGCGCGAGAACTGGCCAATGAGATTAGTGAATTAACTAGCAACATCGAACAGTTGAGTCGACCAGATATAATCACGGCCCGTGCAAGAAAAAAATTAGGTATGGTAATAGCTCAACCGGAAACATTGTTAATTGTTGTGGATAAATCAGTCGTGGAGAATCTATGACTAAAACATTTTTAAAATTTCGTTCCCGGATCACAGTTATTATTTGTTTTGTAATCTTCTCGTGGGTGGGCTTATGTGTCCGCTTATTTCAGATTCAAATAATCAATGGCCAGATGTATACACAAGCAGTCGTAGAGCAGGCACAGAAAAAAGAGGATTTACCACCGAATCGAGGCAATATCCTTGACCGGCATAACCGTCTACTTTCCAGAAATATAATCCATTATACGCTCTCTGCTAACCCATCAAAAGTTTTGGATATACAAGAACTTGCTGAAGCTATACACGTCCGTACGGGTGAACCAGTGGAAAAATATATTGATAAGCTAAACATCAAGGGGAACTTTACTTATTTAGAAAGGAATATGCAGCGCGAGACCCTGGGTACTTTGTTGAACATGTCCTTTGATGGATTATTCATTAAGCGTCATTACAAGCGGCGTTATCCTCATGGTTCTATCGCTGCCCAAGTTCTGGGATATACAAATATTGATGATGAAGGGATATCTGGGATTGAAAAGGATTTCAACACCTATCTTTCCGGAAAACCGGGATGGATCATTAAGAGCAAAGGTTGGTCAGGTAAGATACAAAAACGTAGCGGTTTGCCCTTTCGCGCGCCCATTGATGGCTGCAGTGTACAGTTAACACTCGACCTGCAATATCAAAGTATTCTTCAGGATGAGCTTCATAAACGTCAAAAGGAAGCGGATGCAACTACCGCAACCGGTATTATAATCAATCCCCAAACTGGTGAAATCCTGGCAATGGCGTCTACCCCTGGCTTTGATAATAATAATTTTTCAAAGTACAGTCTTGAGACACATCGCTGTCGGGCAATTACAGACCAATTTGAACCTGGTTCAACATTTAAAATTGTATCAGCCGTAGCCGCTCTCTCTGAGAAAAAAGTTACCCTGACCGAAGAATTCAATTGCGAAAATGGGGAGTTCAATTATTTCGATATCACCGTTCGTGATCATGAAGAATACGGACAATTGACCTTCCCCCAGATCATTAAGCATTCCAGTAACATCGGTATCATTAAGATTGCCGAACGACTAGGCCGCTCAACACTCTATCGATATGCACGTGACTTTGGATTTGGTTCTGCAACACAGATCTCCCTAAAAGGTGGAATGTCTGGTACTCTCCACCCCTTAAAAAAATGGAGTCAAGTATCTCTTGGGCAAATCGCTATGGGGCATGAAGTAGCTGTCACTGCGCTGCAACTAGCCGTGGCTTACTCAGCAGTGGCCAATGGTGGTTATTTAGTAACACCACGAATCATTCATCAAATTGTTAATTCTAAAATGAAAGTCATTCACAAAAATGAGTTATCCATTGTTCGTCAGATAGCAGATACTAGAATAATGAAGCAAACAAAAGATATGCTTCGCAAGGTTGTATCCGACGGAACAGGCATCAAAGCGGACATCCCTGGTTGGGGAGTTGCAGGTAAAACAGGAACTGCACAGAAATACATTAATGGTCATTATTCAAACGACAAGTTCATTTCGAACTTTGTTGGGTTCTTTCCTGTTAACGACCCACAGCTGCTGGCGGTGATTGTATTAGATGAACCCAAGGCACCCTTCCATTGGGGTGGCCAGGGAGCCGCAGTAGCATTCCGGCGAATTATGGAACGGATCATCAATATGGATGATTCGATCATTCCGCCTAAAAAGAAAAAAAAGATCGGACTTTATTAAAGACGATATCATTCTCGTTGAAAATGAAAAATCTTATGTGATCCCTGCTTCCATACGCGAGCCAAGGTTTTTAAGTACAATTGGAACTCACGCTAAAGGGAACTACGTTCACGTACCTGATGTAAGAAGCACCAGTTTAAGAAAAGCAATGACAAAATTGCACCAGGCTGGTCTGAAAATCAAAGTGGAGGGTTCAGGTAAAGTGCTTTGGCAGAGCCCTAGACCGGGAACAATTGCCAATCCAGGTGATATTTGTATTGTACATCTGCAATGAGTCAGTCATTAAATAAATTAGTCCGTGGTTTGGTACCACCTGATTTTCCAATACCGGATATTGCTGTATCTGGACTGAAGATTCACTCTGACAACATAGTACCCGGTGATGTATTTATTGCCATCCCTGGATTTAATACAGATGGTCACAATTTTGTCAGCGATGCAATCCAGCGCGGCGCCAGTGCCGTGATATCAAATGGCCGTGACCTAGGTCAAATCTCTGTACCTCAGATAAAGGTTGCCAATCCACGCAGGGCTGTGTCCCATGTCGCTGCTGAATTTTTTGGACATCCTACAAAAAACTTGATTGTTATTGGTATCACCGGAACCAATGGAAAAACCACAACGGCTGCATTATTAACCGAGATATTGAAACAGGCTGGTTTTAAGACAGCTCAGTTGGGTACACTAGGTTTGATCGCCGAAGGTTTTCAGCAAAATAGATCACTGACAACGCCCGATGCAATCAGTCTGCAACACATGTTCTCCATGTTGAAATTTTCCGAATTTACTCATGTTGTAATGGAAGTCTCATCTCACGCTTTAGATCAGTATCGGGTTGCAGATGTAAACTTCAATATTGGCGTATTTACAAACCTGGCTCCTGAGCACCTAGACTACCACCATTCCATGGAAGGGTATTACCAGGCTAAAGCACGTTTATTCCGCATGTTATCAATGGATGCGTCGGCTATTATAAATGGAAGCGACTTAAATGGTGGACGAATGGCAGATGAAACGAAAGCACCTGTTCTTTTCTACTCGCGAAAAAATGGTGATACAATCCATTTTGCTAAAATAAACTCAAAAATAACAGGAATTTCCGGTACCATCAAAGCAGGACAAAATGAATATGCTATCGAATCCACATTTATTGGTGATTTTAACCAGGAAAATATCCTATCTGCCGTATCTGCTGCTCACGCAATGGGGATACCAGAAACAGTTGTTGAAAAGGGAATCTCTGCTTGTTCTTTTGTGCCAGGGCGCATGGAATCCTTTGAACTTAGATCTGGAGCAAAAGCAATTATTGACTATGCCCATACGCCTGATGCCTATGAAAAAGTCTTAGGGACTGTACGTGATTTAATTCCAGATGGCGGAAAATTATATGTCATATTTGGAGCTGGCGGTGATCGTGATATTTCCAAAAGACCGGAAATGGCCCGCATAGCTGAACTATTTTCCGATCAATGTTTTTTAACCCCGGATAATCCGAGAACTGAAAACATAGATGATATTAATCGAGATGTTATATCGGGTTTTACCACCAATAAATTTTCAGTTTTTGAAGATCGAGGTACAGGGGTTCTTTCCGCACTGAAGAAGGCCGGAAAAGATGACATAGTGGCGATACTGGGAAAAGGTCGAGAGGATTACCAAGAAATTAACGGAGAAAAAATATATTATTCTGATCTGGAGATAATACGCAAAGAACAATGAGAGTCGTTATTCAACATTCTGAACAGTTCGCACATATTGTCCAGTTATTAACAGGTCAAACACTAAACATCCCTATAAAAGGAGTGGTCACAGATAACCGAGAATGTATGGCAGGCGATCTCTACATCGCCATCAAAGGAATGCGTACCGATGGACATACATTTCTATCTTCAGTGAAAAAAGCAGGAGCTGCTGCTGCGTTGGTCAAATACCCGGATCCGTCTGTTGACCTTCAGCAAATTAAGGTTGACGACCCACAAACTATGATCGGCAGGATTGCTCATGCCTGGCGGGAACAATTCGATATGCCAGTTATAGGCATTACAGGATCAAACGGTAAAACATCCACAAAAGAATTACTGCTCCACGTGCTATCTAATCAGTACGATGTGCACGCCACGGAGGGGAACTTCAATACATCTATTGGACTTCCCCTCACCCTTTTACTCCTTGATAAAACAAATACCCTTTCGATACTTGAGATGGGTGCAAACCAGGTTGGAGATATTGAATATCTTTGTGATATTGCAAATCCGACCCACGGCCTGATTACGAACATCGCCCCAGCACACCTTAGTGGATTTGGAACTATTGATGCAATCACTAAAACCAAAGGTGCCCTGTTTCAATCCCTGGAAAAAGGTATTTCATTTGTGAATTATGCTGATGAGCGTATTGCCAATATGCAAATACCGGGAGAAAAAGTCACATATGGATTAAATGCAGATTGTGATTTTCCTGTGGACATTCACCACGAAAATGATGGTTCTTTGACGCTAACGATCGATACACACGAGATCCGTACCGGATCTCAGAATCTATCCTATGCCAGGAACACTCTTGCTGTTGCGGCTATCGCAGTAACATTAGGTATTAACTGGAATGATCTCCAGGAAAAAATTCTTTCATTTTCTCCGCCACCGGGTCGCTGTCAGGTTAAGCAATACAACTCCATTACGGTAATAGACGATACCTATAATGCCAATTTGGAATCCAGTTTGGCTGCTCTTGATTATTTAAAAGCCTTTTCAGGAAATGGACGAAGGGTTTTTGTTTTCGGTGACATGTTTGAATTAGGAGAATCTTCCCAACAACAACATGAAAAAGTTGGTCATAAATGTTCAGAATCTGAATTGGATGCAGTTTATACTATTGGTGAGGAATCCATTATCACTAATTCTGTACTCCAGAACGTACCGGTTCATGCCCACTTCAGAATCCCTGATGAATTGATCACTACTTTGAGAAACGACCTGAACAACGGTGACAAAGTTTTATTTAAAGGATCGCGAGGTATGGCAATGGAACGCATAATTGAAGGAGTTTTTCTAAACTGATGTTGTATCATCTGTTGACTCCTTTTAAGGACAATTTCTCCGTCCTCAATTTATTTGAATATATCACATTCCGTGCAGCCACAGCAGCCATAGGAGCACTGATTATTAGTTTCATTATTGGACCCTGGATCATCCGCACACTGCGCTTTCGTCAAATTGGTGAAGAAATCCGCACAACAGGACCTGAAACCCACCTCCAAAAAAAAGGCACACCAACAATGGGAGGAATTATCATTCTCGGAGCTGTCCTAATCCCTACACTACTTTTTGCTGATATCAATAACAGCATGATCAGGATCATTCTGGTAGCAACAATCTGGATGGGGTTTTTCGGATTCATTGATGATTATTTGAAGGTTGTTATGAAAATGAAAAGTGGTATGGTAGCTCGATATAAATTGGCCGGACAAGTCTTGCTTGGATCAATAATCAGTGTATGGATCATGAGTTCTCCTGAGTTCGCTGAATTCAGTACAAAGACAACAGTCCCTTTTCTGAAAAACGTAGAAATAGACCTTGGAATGCTGTATCCGCTCATGGTTATACTGGTAATAACAGGAACATCTAACGCTGTAAATCTTACCGATGGTCTCGATGGACTTGCAGCCGGGCTGCTTGCAATTTGCTTTACCGTTTTCGCTGCTGTTTCCTACATCTCTGGTCGTGTGGATTTTTCAGATTACTTGAATATCATTTATCTTCCAGGAGCTGGCGAATTAACTATTTTCTCCGGAGCCATGACCGGGGCATGCTTGGGGTATTTATGGTTTAACGCTGCCCCCGCAGAAGTATTTATGGGTGACACAGGATCCCTTTCCACCGGCGCAGCTCTTGGTACACTTGCTGTTCTATTAAAAAAGGAATTGTTATTGTTTATTATTGGTGGCGTTTTTGTCTGGGAAGCAGCTTCGGTCATAATCCAGATCACTTATTTCCGATGGACAAAATATAAATCCGGCGAAGGTCAACGTATTTTCAAGATGGCACCAATTCATCACCACTATGAACTCAGTGGTTGGCCGGAATCAAGAGTAGTCATACGGTTTTGGATAATTGGCCTGTTGCTGGCCTTATTCTCATTAACAACTTTCAAAATACGCTAATGGACCTGAAGGATCGAAATAAAATTTCTATCAGAGGAAAAAAGATCTCTGTCATAGGATTGGGAAAAAGCGGCTACGCAGCGACACTGCTTGCGCATCATTTAGGCGGAAAGGTATTTGCAAGTGATCTCGGCAGTACGCAGGAAATTTTGGATAGGACAAATCTATTGCATCAAAAAGGAGTCCAATGTGAAACTGGCCAGCATTCAGACCTAATCTACGACGCGGACCTGTTTATCGTTTCCCCGGGTATATCGAAGGATGCCAACATTCTTTCAAAAGCACAAGATCATAATATACCCATCGTGGGAGAAATTGAATTCGCCAGTTGGTTTACTGAAGCACCAATTATTGCTGTTACTGGGTCAAACGGAAAAACAACAACGGTACATATTTTGGCAGCCATGTGTCAATCTGATTCCGTCAATGGCGAACTCGCCGGCAATATGGGAATACCATTTTCTGAAAAAGTAATCGACGAAATAAAGCATCCTGACCCAAATCGAGTTTATATCCTGGAAATATCCAGTTTTCAAATGGAATTCATATACCATTTCAAACCAAAAATTGGCATTTTTCTAAATATTTCTCCTGATCATTTAGATCGGCACAGGACTATGGCCGAATATGTGGCCATGAAGCTGAACATGGTTCAAAACCAAATATCAACAGATGCAGTCGTCTATAATTCAGATGATCCACAATTGGCTACCTCGCTCAATGACTACCCTGGCCAAAAGTTACCGTTCAGCTTACTGCAGTCAAATGTGACCTTTCCTTTGAATGCGACCAAGGTATATGATGCTGATGGTGAGCCCTTTATTTACATGTATGAAGTGGCACTGCCAGGTAAACATAATTTAGCAAATATGCTGGCCGCAGCTACCGCTGCAAACCACATCGGAATCGATAAAAAAAATATCGCTGATGTGATGAAATCTTTTGCTGGGGTCGAACATCGGCTGGAACACGTAAAAAAATTAAACGACATACTTTATATCAACGATTCAAAAGCTACAAATCTAGAATCGGTCATAGTAGCACTAGAAAGTTTTGATAAACCTGTTGTTTTGATCCTAGGGGGACGAAACAAGGGTGCAGATTTCCGGTTACTCCTTCCACATACCAAACGTCATGTCAAACTCATCATCTCCTATGGAGAGGCCGGAGGGGAGATCGCCGCCGCACTTGGGGATGCGGTGAGACTGAAACGATTAACCAGTCTAATGGACGCGGTGGCGACTGCCCACACTCTGGCCAGTCCCGGGGATATTGTTCTGCTCTCCCCGGGCTGTGCTAGTTTTGATCAATTTTCTAACTTCGAGGAGCGGGGACGACAATTCAAAAGTTGGGTTGATGAGTTAGAAGTTAACTGATGGGAATTGATATCACCATTCGAAGTTATGATCGGCAATTGCTCATTTACGTTGTGATTCTTGCGATTATCGGTACAGTGATGCTTTATAGCGCTAGCTGGTATGAATCATTTGTTAGATCAGATGGACACACCGATATGTTCTATCTCCAAGGCCATTTAAAAAGATTAATAGTAGCAGTTGTATTTCTGTTTGGTTTTCTGGTCGTGGACTTTCGCGAATTAAAAAAGATTGCACCCCATTTGATCATTATGGCCATCTTACTTCTCATGATCACCAAGGGGTACGATTACTATTTATATCGCAATTGGAATCATCCTGCAAGGTGGTTATATATTGGTTCTTTTTCGCTGCAAACATCAGATATTGCTCGATTTTCTGTCCTTCTTTATATTGCATATTATATAGATAAAAAGAGGGTCGGAATAGAGAATTTCAATGCGGGGCTCCTGCCGGTACTTGCTGTCTTAAGTGTCATAATGGGTTTAATCATTATTCAGCCGGATTTCAGTACTGCCATCATGATTGGCATACTGGGCATTACAATACTTTATGTTGGCGGAGTTAAGTTGTCACAACTTTCATTATCAACCGCTTTGGGACTATTAGTTGGTATTCCTATTTTATTATCTAAACCCTATCGTATAGAAAGAATCTTATCTTACTTCAACCCAACTGATATAAAAACTGCTGGGTATCAAGCACACCAATCACTCATCAGCTTAGGACATGGTGGTTGGCAGCAGCATCGAAAAAAACCAGTTTCTTCCCAATCCACACACAGATTTTATTTTTGCTATCATTGGAGAGGAATTGGGATTCATGCTTGGATCAGTACCAGTATTAACACTTTTCCTATTGATATTCCTGCGCGGAATTAAAATCTCTAAAGAGTGCACTGACCCCTTTGGTGTTTTACTAGCTGTTGGTATTTCCGTAAATCTAATTCTTTATGCTTTCGTAAATGCCGCTGTAGTCACAGGACTCATACCAGTGACCGGACTGTCTATGCCCATGGTGAGTTACGGTGGATCAGGAATGGTTGTGAATTTGGCAATGATCGGTATTTTACTAAATATCAGCCAAGCACGGCGAACCGTCGGGAACCGAAACACGTGGAGTCCTCTACCTTATGAGCGGTGATATGAACGTATTAATTGCTGGTGGAGGAACTGGGGGACATCTTTTTCCGGCCCTAGCGATTGGCGAGGAAATTCAGCACCGTGAACCTGAAGCAAACATTCATTTTGTTGGTTCTACCTTTGGGTTAGAGGCTAAAGTATTTCCTATTAAAGATGTGTGGCATACGCTATTACCAATTCGTGGACTGCAGCGCGGATTCAACTTTAGGAGCTTAGGGCGAAATATATTGCTACCGGGGCGAGTTATCCATTCATTAATAAAGCTGAAAACACTTTTCAGGGAATTTTCACCTGGAATCATCATTGGCACAGGCGGATACGTCAGTGCTTTACCTTTATATGTAGCCAGCCGAAAAAAAGAACCAATCCCTATCGTTCTGCAGGAGCAAAACTCTTTTCCAGGAGTAACAACCCGGTGGTTTTCAGAAAAAGCCAGAAAAATATGTGTTGCTTTTCAGGACGCAGAGAACCAGTTGAATACCAATACAATATTAACAGGCAATCCTGTTCGCCAGGGAATTATGGATGGCAACAAGTTAAAGGCGGTCAAAGAATTCAGACTGGATCCTGAGAAAAAAACAGTTTTCCTATTTGGAGGCAGCCAGGGCTCAGCTTTTTTGAATCGAATAATGAATAAGGTAGTAAATAATATTGCTGCGGACAACATTCAAGTACTTTGGCAGACGGGTGACAAGGAATATGACCTTTATAACAAAAAGGATAGTGAAAATGTTCGGCTTATTCCCTTTATCAACAATATGGCAAATGCCTATATCTTAGCCGATCTCATTATTTGCCGAAGTGGAGCGCTAACACTGGCAGAGGTAACAGTTTGCGGTAAGCCCAGCATATTGGTGCCTTTCGCAGCTGCAGCCGGTGATCATCAAACCAAAAATGCACAAGCACTTGTGAACGCTGGTGCAGCCCGCATTCTATTTGAAAAAAATCTCAAACCACAAGAATTTTATCATACAATCATGAACTTAATTCACAGTAAGGCGGAACTCGATCAAATGGCAGATGCTTCCAAGAAATTAGGACGACCCCACGCCACTCAAGATATTGTAGACCATATCATGGAGTTAGCAGCATGATCTTCCGTAAGGTTCATTGGGTTCATTTCGTTGGTATTGGGGGTATAGGAATGAGCGGAATTGCTGAATTGCTGTTAAACCTTGGATTCACAGTCACTGGTTCTGATATGAATCGATCAGATAATGTAATGCGCATGCAAAAATTAGGCATTGATGTAGCCATAGGCCACGACCCATCCAATATCAACAATGCCGATGTCCTCGTTTACTCCAGTGCTGTTCCCGCGGAAAACACGGAGATTATCCGGGCACGGCAAAAAGGTATACCGGTTATAAGGCGGGCAGAAATGCTGGGTGAATTGATCAGTGTGAAACAAACCAGTATTGCCGTAGGTGGAACACACGGAAAAACGTCTACCTCATCTATGATTGGAATGGTCCTTTCAAGCGCTAAAAAGGATCCTACATTGGTTGTAGGAGGATTGGTTCATACACTAGGCACAAATGCCAAACTAGGCGCCGGAGAAATTATTGTGGTTGAGGCAGACGAATTTGACCGGAGTTTTCTAGCGTTGAAGCCTACTATTGCCTTGGTAACTAATATAGAATTAGAGCATACTGACTGCTATGAAAGTTTGGCTGATCTAAAGAATGCATTTATCCAATTCTGTCAGTCGGTACCATTTTACGGTGAAGTTATCCTTTGTGCAGACTCATCGACAATTCGTGAAATTAAACCAAAAATTGAAAGGCCCATAACTACCTACGGACGGTCACGGGATGCGGACTTTCGAGCGGAAAACCTGCAATTTAGCCGCAGCCAATCTGAATACTCTGTTTTCCGAAAGAAAGAAAAATTGGGAGACATCAAACTCAATGTTCCTGGTGAACATAATGTGATGAACTCCCTGGGCGCAGTTGTTCTAGGGTTAGAAATGGGCCTTACCTTTCAAGAGATCCAGACGGGAATAAATGCTTACCAAGGTGTCAGAAGGAGATTTGAAATCAAAGGTACTTACCAGAATATTATGGTAGTAGATGATTACGCTCATCATCCCACCGAAGTTAGAGCAACCCTCGATGCTGCAAAGAATGGCTGGGATCGACGAATTATCTCCGTTTTCCAGCCCCACCTTTTTACCAGGACACAGGCTTTTTTTCGCGAATTCGCTGATGCTCTCCTAACCACGGATATATTGATCATTACTGACATTTATCCTGCCCGCGAAAAACCAATACCCGGTATTACCGCAGAATTAATCGTAAACGAGGCTGTCAACCAGGGACACAGCAATGTTCATTATGTCCCAGACCTGGAAAACCTAACAACAGTTTTAGATGATATTGTCCAAAAAAATGATATGGTGCTTACCATGGGTGCCGGAAGTATATGGCGATATAGTGAAAAATATGCCGCTCACCTTGAGCAAATGAAAACTAGGATTCAGATGTGAATCATATGTCAGAACTACGTCAATTGGTGAAGGGAACTCTGCTTGAAAATGAGCCCATGGCTAAGCATACTTCATATGGTATTGGGGGTCCAGCCTCGGCTTATATTATGCCAAAAGATCGTGATGACCTGGCAAAAATTCTCAAATTCGCAAAAAAAAATCAAATATCTGTCCATTTTGTAGGTTCAGGCTCTAACCTGCTTGTAAATGATCATGGTATCGATGGATTAGTCATCACACCAGCAAAAGCCTTAAGGAGTTTGGAATTTAACGGTAATTATATTGAAGCAGAGTCTGGAGTCATGCTAGGCAAAATTGTCAAAGAATCCATTAAGCGTAACCTCACCGGTTTGGAAAGTCTTATCGGTGTGCCAGGTACGCTTGGCGGTGCCTTAATCATGAATGCCGGGGCATTTGGGGGCGAAATATCAAATTATTTGAAATCAATTGATATCATGGAATTGACCGGTAAAACCTACACTATTGGACCGGAAAATATAGATTTTGGATATCGTCACTCTTCATTAAAACCGGACGAATTTATACTATTAGCTCGTTTCGAGTTACCAGAAACCAGTCCAGAGATTATACAGGAAAAAAGAGCAAAAGCCAGTCAGGGACGCAAAAAATCACAGCCACTTCGATTTCGATCTGCGGGAAGTGTTTTTAAAAATCCGGGAGATAATTTGGCTGCTGGATATCTCATTGATCAAGCTGGATTAAAAGGCACCTGTGTTGGAGATGCTGAAATTTCCAGGCACCACGCTAACTTCTTTGTGAACCATGGTTCAGCCAAAGCGACTGACATAGCCAAATTGATTCGCCTGGCTCGTAAAACTGTTTATGAAAAATACGGAGTCATGCTTGAGCTTGAAGTAAATACCATTGGTTTTAGTCAATCAGAATTGGATCCTTATGCTGCGTAATAAGAAAAACAGATTTCCTTGGATTTCATTATTTGTAACGATTGGGGTTGTCAGTTCTGGAATCGGGATAACCTGGTGTGCATTCTTGTGGGCAGAGTTATGTGGCACTTTGGTAATTAATAAAATGGTTTTCAAGGGCGCAACAATCTTAAATGAAGATCAATATCGAAAACAATTAGATGAATGGACTACAAATAACCCAGATCAAATCAGCTTACTAGATATGCAGACAGTCTTAGAAAAACACCCATATATCAAAGCTGCCCGAATCAGTCACCAATATCCAGGTATTATTTTAATCGAGATCGCTGAGAGGGAACCTATAGCAATCCTGAATGGTGAACCTATGGTGATGTTGGATTCAGAGGGTGTTGTTCTCCCGGATATTGGGAATCTGATTGATTTTCCGATCCCAATTTTAACCAATTATAATCCTGCTCCTGAATTATATCCAATTGGTGATCGGGCATTATCAGTGAAAGTTAAGGAATCTATTTCCTGGTTGAACCTTCTGCGCAGCCATTATCATGAACTATATAACAATTTATCAGAAATGACCATGGAGAACGGGAACGAGATCATACTTATTCTTGCGGATTATCCTACTCGTGTCCGGCTTGGTGATTCAAATACTTGGTCGAGGGTAGAAGTTTTGAAACAGTTTCAACAAAAAATTGGAGGTAAAAAACAGTTGTCTGATTTTACCTATCTGGATATGCGATATAACAACCAGGTGATCGTGAAGGAACGATTATGAGTCCTATCAGCAATGGGCAAGACCGGCAATTAACTGTAGGAATTGATATTGGTTCAGCTAATATCACCTGCGCTGTCGGTTCCGTTATACCAGACTCCAATCGAGTCAAGTTACTGGGAATTGGTTTAACACCATCCCGGGGATTTCGGAAAGGTTCCATTATTCATCGAAATCAACTCATTGAACAATTGGAAAAAGCGTTGTTAGAGGCAGAAACCATGGCCAATACAAAAGTAAACAACGCAATCTTATCTGTGACAGGAGATCACATCCGGTGTTTAAATACTCAGGCTGCGGTTGCCTTGAATCGAAACAGAACCAATGGTTTTCCAGGTGATAGGACAATTATTGAAACAGATATTGATCAGGTCCTTAATTTGGCACAAGCTATCTCCCTACCACCAGATCGAGATATTCTGCACACATTGCCTCAGGAATACCTGGTTGACACATTGCAGGAGATCAGTAATCCAGTAGGATTAACCGGACGTAGACTGGAAGGCCGAGTGCACCTTGTGACCGCTGCCGCATCTGCAATGAAAAATCTTGTTGAGTGCGTAGAGGAGTTAGGTATCAAAGTAGATGGACTGGTTTTTCAACCACTGGCATCTGCCACCGCTACCCTGAAAGATGATGAAATGCAACTAGGGGTCACCTTAGTAGAAATCGGAGCATCAACAACCAATATTGCAGTTTATCATAGAGGTGCGGTTCGACATTCAGCTGTTCTACCAATCGGCGCAGCAAGTTTAACTAATGATATCGCTGTTATGCTTCAAATCAGTATCGAAGAGGCGGAAAATATCAAAATCAAGTACGCATCGGCAAAAGCATCCCTTTCATCACCTAAACTGGAATTCGATCTGCCAGCAGAGAATAGTGAGCTGAGCCGCAGCATATCTGAACATGAATTATCACGTTATGTCGAAGCTCGAATGCAGGAAATATTTCAATTGGTCATTAATGAAATATCCCGAGCAGACATTAAAGAATCATTGACATACGGTATGGTGCTAACGGGAGGAGGAGCGCAACTAAGAAATATTTCAGTGTTAGCCGGAGATTTATTGGACATGCGAATACGAATAGGTACTCCCAATTATATTGACGGGACCGCCGATGTTGCTGATCTTCCAATCCATGCGACGGCAATGGGCCTAATGCTTTGGCCGATTCGAGCTGATGATTATACACAGTCTAGCCATATTAGCATTAAAACATTTTTCCAAAAATTGATACAGCCAATCAAGGAGTTTTTCTAAACCACAAACCAAGGAGACGAACCATGCTATTTGAATTCGAAAGCCTATCAGAACAGAAAGCAAAACTAAAAGTTGTCGGCGTTGGAGGTGCTGGTGGGAACGCTGTCACCCGTATGATTACATCTGGAATGCAGGGTGTAGAGTTCATTGCCATCAATACTGATGCGCAGGATCTGGAAAATAATCCAGCAGAACATAAGGTACAAATCGGAAAAAATTTGACCAAAGGATTAGGCGCTGGTGCCAATGCCAATGTGGGTAAAGATGCGGTGGAGACCGATAGTGAGGTTGTCCATTCATTACTGGAGGGTGCTGATATGGCCTTTATCACTGGTGGAATGGGCGGCGGAACAGGTACTGGTGCAGCCCCAATCATTGCTCAAATATCACGCGAACTGGGCATACTGACAGTTGGCATTGTGACCCTCCCTTTCAAATTCGAAGGACCAAAGCGGTTCAACCGGGCACTAGAGGGTATTACTGATATGAAAAAAAACTGTGACACACTTATTGCAATACCTAACCAGAAACTGATGTCTATTGTAGATCGATCAACTACCCTTACTGAAGCATTTCAGATGGCTGATGCTATTCTGCACCAGGCGGCCAAGGGAATTTCTGATCTCATCAACATACATGGTATGATCAATCTTGATTTTGCGGATGTAGAAACAATCATGAAAAATATGGGCGAAGCAATTATGGGAACCGGGGTCGCTACCGGAGAAGAGCGGTCGGTTCTTGCTGCTCAACAGGCCATTTCTAGCCCTTTACTGGATGACGCATCCATTAATGGCGCCCAGGGTGTACTTGTAAACATTACCGGTGGTGAAGATCTGACGCTACATGAAGTGGATGAGGCCACTAATATCATTTTCGAAGAAGCTGGCAACTCAGCAAATATCATTTTCGGCGCGGTGATCGACCCGAATATGAATGAAGAGATTCAGGTTACGGTTATTGCTACTGGTTTCAACATTCCGAAAATTGACGGGCAAATTAAGAAATTTCAGACTAACGAGATTGTTAAGCCAGTCGCAACAAAAGTACTTCAGGATCTAGAAAACAAACCTCTGCACGTTCAAAAAGGAAGTGAATCTAAAACCATGGATGAGAATCCAAATCGAAAACTAGTCTTTGACGATACACAGGATTCGCCGATCATATATGATCATGATCTTGAAGTACCAGCCTTTATCCGCAGGCAGCACGATTGAAACCAATTAAAAAGAAATAAAACCAGAATAAAATAATGCCCTAATCTTTCGCCAGATTAAGACATTAGATAAAAGGTCAACTAAATTTTTTTTCCTTTAGCCCTTAATTCATTCACAACCCTGCGAATTCCTTTTTTATCAATAACTCGCATACCGCGGGTTGAAACCCTTAAGGTGATATAACGCTTCTCATCTGGAAGCCAGAATTTTTTCTTTTGTAAATTAATGTTAAACCGCCGGCGGGATTTATTATGAGCATGGCTCACATTATTCCCGAACATAGGTTTTTTACCAGTTACATCACATACTCTGCTCATGTCTATCTTAAATAAATTGTTATGAATCTATCCAAAAAAGCTGGGAAATTTACATTCGCTCATTTCGCAGACAAATGAAAATTGGTTCCGTGAACATAGAAGTCCCTGTCTTTCTCGCGCCAATGGCAGGTATAACGGATTACCCATTCCGAATTCTATGCAAAGAAATGGGTGCCGGTGCAGTCTATTCAGAATTTGTGTCTGCGGACGGAATCATTCGAGAGAATACAAAAACGTTGGACCTGATCTGTTTTGAAGAAACAGAACGGCCCATCGGAATTCAGATCTTCGGGAATGATGGTGAAACCATGAGCCAGGCCGCCAAATATGTTGTGGATAGGTTTCGACCGGATATTCTTGATATCAATTATGGGTGTCCCGTCCCAAAGGTGACGAAAAAAGGAGGCGGCTCAGCTGCACTCCAGGATCTTTGTCTCATGGACGATATTACAGTAGCGGTGGTTGAATCAGTTCCAGAAGTGCCTGTCACGGTTAAAATGCGTGCTGGATGGAATCATGAAACTATCGTGATTCCAGAAGTTGGTGAACGTCTCCAAAATATTGGCGTGAAAGCCATTGCCCTTCATCCCCGCACTAGCAAACAACGATATACTGGAAAAGCTGACTGGAGCTATATTAAAATTCTAAAAGAATCTGTTTCAATTCCGGTGATCGGAAACGGTGATGTGTGTACAATTGATGACATGATGCGCATGTTTGATGAAACAGGTTGTGATGCAGTCATGGTGGCTCGAGCAGCACAGGGAAATCCGTGGTTCTTCCGGGAAGCCAAGGCACGTCTTGAAGGGCAACTAATACCATCACCTCCTTCTTTATTGGATATTGCAAACATGTGCATTCGGCATTTTGATCTATTACTTGAAAACCGTGGAGAACGGACTGGTACTAATCTCATGCGCAAACATTTTTCCAATTACATTAAGGGTTTTCCAGGTGCGTCCATCTTTCGGCAAAAACTCGTAACTGCCCCCGGTCTTGCGGAAATGCGTATCGCATTAAACGAGTTTATTGATACAGCAAAAACTGCGGAACTCAAGCCAGCATTTTAAACGAACTCTGTTCCTTGTCACTCCTCTCAATGACCGGTAATTTTCCAAGCTTTTATTCATTCAATTTTTTAATAAAGATATAACCCATGAGTCAAATTATTAAAGCGGCCAACGAACCGGTCAAATCCTACGCATCTGGTTCTCCTGAACGCGCCAGCCTTCAGGCCAAATATGATGAAATGGCTTCGATGAATATCGAAATCCCACTGATCATCGGTGGCAAAGAAATTAAAACAGGCGACACAGAAAATTGTGTCATGCCCCACGACCATCAGCATGTTCTAGCCACATACCACAAGGCTGGTAAATCGGAAGCCAATCTGGCCATAAATACTGCCATGGAATCCTGGAAAACCTGGTCCAATACATCCTTGAAAGAAAGGACATCTATTTTCCGAAAAGCAGCGGAACTCCTTCAAGGTCCCTGGCGCGATTCTATTAATGCATCCACCATGCTGAATCAAAGTAAAAACGCGTTCCAGGCTGAGATCGATTCAGCCTGCGAGTTAATCGATTTTTTTAATTTTAATGCCCAGTATGCCGAAGAGATCTATGCCAACCAGCCCCTGATCTCACCAGAAGGTATGCACAATCACCTGGAATACCGTCCCTTGGAAGGATTTGTTTTCGCCATCACACCATTTAATTTTACTTCCATAGCCGGAAACCTTCCGACAGCACCGGTACTGATGGGCAATGTAGCTTTATGGAAGCCCGCATCCAGTGCAGTTCTCCCGTGCCATTATCTTATGCAAATGCTTAAGGAAGCGGGATTGCCGGACGGCGTGATCAATTTTATTCCTGGATCTGGAGGTAGCATTGGTAATCCTGTATTAGCAAATGAGAACCTTTCGGGAGTTCATTTTACAGGATCCACCAAAACTTTCCAGCATATCTGGAGAACGATTGGGGATAATATAAATAATTACAAAACTTATCCGAGAATCGTTGGAGAAACCGGAGGAAAGGATTATTGCCTCGCTCATGAATCATCCGACCTTGATGCTCTCGTTACAGCTATGATCCGCGGTGCATTTGAATATCAAGGGCAAAAATGTTCCGCTATGTCCAGGGCCTATATTCCAACTACGATCTGGGAAACGCTGAGAGACAAATATCTGTCAGAATTGGAAACAATCACTATCGGATCCCCTCGGGATTTCACAAATTTCATGAATGCGGTAATTGATAAAGCTGCTTTTGATTCCATTAGCGAATACATTCATCACACAAAAGAATCACCGGATGCTGAAATAATTTCCGGTGGTGATTGTAATGATACAAAAGGATACTTTATTCAACCTACAACCATTCTAACAACAGATCATCACTTTAAGACAATGCAGGAAGAGATTTTTGGTCCGGTTCTAACTGTTTATCTCTATGATCCGTCTGAATGGAGCGAAACGATAGACCTGGTGGATTCAACTTCGCCATATGGTTTGACCGGGTGCATCATCGGACAAGATAAAAATGCAGTGTCTGAAGCCACAGAAAGATTAAGATACTCTGCAGGAAATTTCTATATTAATGATAAACCCACTGGTGCTGTCGTGGGGCAGCAACCATTCGGTGGAAGCAGAGCATCCGGAACCAACGATAAGGCGGGTTCAGATTTAAACTTGTTAAGGTGGGTGTCAATACGTACCATTAAGAAAACATTTGATTCACCGAAAGATTATCGCTACCCATTCCTGGAAAAGGATTAAATGTCAAACCTTACAGCCATGATCGCCATTGGCGGGAATAGCCTTTCCCCCAAGGACGAGACTGGAACGATTCACCAGCAATTCGCACATACTAGAGAAACGTTAGAAGGTATTGCGCATTTTATGAATCGTAACTACCACATTTGCATTAATCACGGTAATGGTCCCCAGGTTGGAAATGAATTATTGCGCATGGATTTAACTCATGACCAAGTCCCGCCATTACCGCTGGGTGTTTGCGTTGCCGGGACCCAGGGCACCATTGGCTATATGATCCAACAATCCCTGCAGAACAAACTACGGGACTTGAATATTGATCGGGAAGTCGTGACGATGGTGACACAGGTAATTATAGATGAAAATGATCCGACAATCCATGAACCAACTAAATTTGTCGGTCCGCGTTATGCCATGGAGGAGATAAAGCCATTAGCTGAAAAATTCAATTGGACCATCAAGGAACAGGAACCTGGAAATTGGCGCAGAGTGGTTCCTTCTCCCATGCCAGAATACATCATGCATGGCAAATCCATCAAAGCCCTGGTGGACAGGGGTACCATTGTTATTGCCACCGGTGGCGGCGGAATTCCCGTTTATAATGACGACTCACACCATCTAGAGGGTATGGATGCAGTAATTGATAAGGATTACACTGCAGCGAAACTGGGCCGAATTATTCGTGCGCAAGAGCTATGGATCATCACAGATGTGGAATATGTTTATCGTAATTATGGCACCCCAAAACAAAAACCAATCCGGAAAATGACACGATCCGAAGCGAAAAAACAATTTAAAAAAGGTGAGTTTCAAAAAGGAAGTATCGAACCTAAAATCAAGGCGGCCATGCATTTTTTGAAATACCATGGGAAAAAAGTTATTGTCACCTCTATACCCCATATCAAGGATGCGCTTGATGGGAAAACAGGGACAGTTATAAGGAATGAAACGTGAAAATACATGAATATCAGGGCAAGGAAATCTTCCGGAAGCACGGCATTAATACCCCTCCAGGCTTCCCTGCTTTCAGCGTAGATGATGCCCTGAATGCCTACGATCAACTTGATACAGAAATCGTTGTGGTCAAAGCCCAGATCCATGCCGGTGGTCGTGGCAAAGGCGGCGGTGTGAAACTGGCCCATAGCCGTGAAGAAGTGGAAATTCTGGCAAATGAAATGTTGGGGATGACCTTGGTCACCCACCAGACTGGTCCTGCCGGAAAGGAAGTCCAGCGGCTGCTGATTGAATCCGGCGCTGATATCAGCCAGGAATTCTACGCTGCTATCACACTAGATCGCAGCAGGGAAATGGATGTATTCATGGTTTCCACGGAAGGCGGAGTAGAAATCGAAAAGGTTGCCGCTGAAACGCCTGAAAAAATTGTCAAGGTCTGGATCGATCCCCTTCTTGGCATAAAGTCCTACCATGCACGAAAACTGGCCAATGGACTAAACCTGACTGAAACAGCATTTAAGGAGGCCGCATCGATCTTTATGAAAATGTATGCCTGTTACCAGACAACAGACGCTTCTCTGATCGAGATAAATCCCCTCATTTTAACCGGGGACGGACATATTTTGGCCTTGGATTCTAAAATTAATTTTGACGGTAATGCCCTTTTTCGTCATAAAGATATTGCAGAAATGCGGGATCTGAATGAAGAAGATCCCATGGAAGTTGAAGCAGGAAAATTCAACCTGAATTACATAAAACTGGGCGGAAATGTGGGCTGTATGGTGAATGGTGCCGGGCTTGCCATGGCTACCATGGATATCATCAAAATTGCCGGCGGTGAACCGGCGAACTTTTTAGATGTGGGCGGTACAGCCAGTGCAGAAACTGTGAAAAACGGTTTTCGTATTATTTTATCCGATGACAGCGTCAAAGCTGTATTGATCAACATTTTTGGTGGGATCGTTCGTTGCGACCGAGTGGCCAATGGCGTCGTTCAAGCCGTGAAAGAATTGGGGTTGGATGTTCCTGTCGTGGTTCGCCTTGAAGGAACCAATGCAAAAGAAGCCCGGACCATCTTAAGTAAATCGGGTGTTTTCGTCATTACGGCTGTGGGCATGAAAGATGCTGCACAAAAAGTTGTAAAAGTTGCGTTGGGTAGTTAGAAGAAGTAATTATGTCAATTTTAGTAAATAAGGATTCAAAAGTTGTAGTCCAGGGAATTACCGGATCCGAAGGCCAGTTTCATGCGGGGCAAATGCTGGATTACGGTACAAATGTTGTAGCCGGTGTAACGCCGGGAAAGGGCGGGCAGAAAACACTGGACGATCGAGTTCTTGTTTTCAATTCTGTAGAAGAAGCTGTTAAGCATAGCGGCGCTGACACATCCATAATTTTTGTTCCGCCTCCCTTCGCTGCAGAAGCGGTCATAGAAGCCAGTTTTGCCGGGATTTCTGTTGTGGTTTGCATCACGGAAGGCGTTCCGGTACATGACATGCTCAAAGTGAAACGGGTCGTGAATCAAAACGGAACACGGCTGGTTGGCCCAAATTGTCCCGGAATTATCACCGTAGATGAATGTAAGCTAGGCATCATGCCCGGTTTCATTTGTACAAAAGGAAATATTGGTGTGATTTCCAAATCAGGTACACTGACCTATGAAGCTATTGACCAGTGTGTCAATGCAGGTTTAGGTCAAACCACTGCCATTGGTATTGGCGGTGACCCCATCATTGGCACCACCATGCAGGATTGTCTGGAATTGTTCGAAGCCGACCCGGAAACGGAAGGCGTGGTGATCATTGGTGAGATTGGCGGGCAAATGGAAATCGAAGCGGCACAATGGGCAAATGAAAACATGTCCAAACCGATTACCGGTTTTATTGCAGGTCAAACGGCTCCCCCTGGCAGACGGATGGGACATGCTGGGGCCATTGTTTCTGGAGGTGATGATACCGCTGAGGCCAAGATCAGGATTTTAAAGGAATGCGGTATAACTGTGGCTGAGTCCGTTGCAGATATTGGTGCGGTGATGAAAGCCTCAATGGCATAAAGATATTTGGAGAAAATATAATAATGGGAAATAGAACATTCGCAATCATCAAACCGGATGCAGTAAGAAACGGAAACACTGGAAAAATCTATGATAGGATCCTGCAAGCGGATTTCAAAATCTTAGCTGCAAAACTGTTAAAATTGACAAAAGCTCAGGCAGAAGGATTTTATGCGGTTCATAAGCAACGTCCATTTTACGAGGAACTGATTGATTTTATGTCTTCCGGAGCTTGCATGATTTTAGCATTAGAGAAAGACAATGCCGTATCTTCATGGCGGGAATCTATCGGTGCCACCAATCCCGAAGAAGCGGCGAAAGGCACTATCAGAAAAGACTTCGCAACCAATGTTCAAAAGAATGCCGTGCACGGTTCAGACTCAGACGAAAATGCCGAAAAAGAGATTGGATTTTTCTTTACGGAGAGTGAACTTATCGCCAATCAATAATTTCTCATATCAATGAAGAAAATTCTATTTCCCACTTTTCTACTCTTAATCATCTCTTGCGGAGGAAAAGGGATAGTAGGTTATGTGGGGGAGTCAATCACCATTACGGCCGAAAATCCCGAAGAGACTGATGATGTTGATTTCAATTGGATACTTGTTGACCAACCTGATGGCAGCCTACTAAGCTCAAAAGACCTAAAATACAAAATAGCCGGTCAGGAAATGACCTTTTCTCCTGATTACCCTGGAGATTACATATTTGAAGTTTCAATCTCGAAGTATGGGGATGAGTTCTCAAGTCAACCCTTCGTTTTTACGATCTCAGATCTGGAGGAGGAATCAGAAGAAGAAAAACCCGCTGATTCTGAAGAAGAATGGTTGAATAAAGATCTGGAAGACGAGGATGAAGAAGATGACGATGAAGACTATGAAGAAGATGAAGAAGATGAAGAAGATGAAGAAGATGAAGAAGATGAAGAAGATGAA
>JYMV01051958.1_pt1 | contig 28498 bp, 22 predicted proteins | sample 338911 | NCBI WGS metagenome assembly JYMV01 (sample SAMN03354496, study PRJNA234377) | hydrothermal vent metagenome | biome: Deep sea; feature: Hydrothermal plumes at the Eastern Lau Spreading Center, Western Pacific Ocean; material: Seawater | place: Tonga | collected 2009 | depth 2000 m m
TTTAAGGTCAATTCCTGACCATTCATTATTAATTGATGAAAAAACTCCTGCCCTTATTCCTAGCTTTATTTTACTGGTTTCCCCTGCACGCGCAGGGATCAGATACAACTGGTTTCGACGAGGGTCTTTATCAGGAGATAATGGACAGTATCGAAGCAAGCTTTGACTATACTACAGGTATCATAGACCTACATAGTGGCCTTGCCACTCTTGATGTACCTGATGGATACCGATTCATGGGCTCTGAGCAAAGCGAATATGTGCTCTCTCAGTTATGGGGCAATCCTCCAAGTGAGGTAATTGGAATGTTGTTTCCCAGGGGCGTAACACCTATGAGCGACGACTTCACTTATGTCGTATCGATAACCTATTCAGAGGAGGGGTATATTGATGATGCAGATGCCAAGGATCTGGACTACGACGAGTTGCTGGAGACTATGCAACAGGATGTTTTGGATAACAATTCAGCTCGAATTGCCGCAGGATATGGGTCCATGGAATTAATCGGCTGGGCAGCAGCGCCCTTTTATGATGATGCCAATAAGAAACTCCACTGGGCGAAGGAACTAAAGTTTGATGAATCTGAGACGAACACGCTGAATTACAACATCAGAATTTTGGGGAGGCGTGGGTATCTAAATCTAAATGCAATTGGAGACATGGCTGTGCTTCCTCTCGTACAGCAGGATGTGAACCAGATATTGGCGAGTGTGGAGTTTAATGAAGGGAATACCTACGCAGATTTTGATCCTGATATTGATGAGATAGCTGCCTATGGAATTGGGGGATTGATAGCTGGAAAGGTGTTGGCTAAAGTTGGACTGCTGGCGGGTTTATTGAAGTTTGTCAAGGTAATTGGGATAGGGCTGGCGAAATTTTGGAAGCCGATAGCCATTGGATTAGTGGCCTTGGCTGCTGGTTTGAAAAAATTCTTTTTCAAGTCAGAGCCAGATACCAAGAAAAAACTTTTCAAACCAAAGGAGGAAGTGCCACGAAAAGAAGAGGAAATTGCAGAGGTGGGTGCTGCTGCTGATAATGAAGAAGACAGTTACAATGATGATGAGGTCACTGATGCTGATTTTGAATATGATTCTAGAGACAAAGATTAACAAATAAAGAACTATGGAAATTGAAGATAATAAAGTGGTGCAGATGCACTATACGCTAAAGAACGATGCTGAAGAGGTGCTGGACAGTTCGGAGGGACAGGACCCGCTTACGTATTTACACGCAGAAGGATCGATCATTCCGGGACTTTTTAAAGCCGTAACTGGCAAGAAGGTGGGGGAAAAGGTTTCTGTAGTCGTAAAACCTGAGGAAGGGTATGGCGATCAGGATGGAACCATGGTACAGAAGGTGCCAAGAGATGCTTTCAAGGGCATGGATGACCTGGCAGTGGGGATAAAGGTGCAGGCAGAAACAGACCACGGAATACAGATCGCGACTGTTACAGATATTCAAGAGTCGCAGGTAACCATAGACCTTAACCATCCACTTGCCGGGGTGACCTTGCACTTTGATGTAGAGATCACTGATATCCGTGATGCTACCGATGAGGAGATCAGCCATGGCCACGTTCATGGGCCCGGGGGGCACCATCATTAAGCTGATCGACAGCTAACTAGTCCTCTGAGAAAGCGATAGTGTGGATACACAGATAGACATACCCTGAAATTCTGTACTTTAGCTCATAATCTTACCAAGAACTTTATGGACAGAACACCAAGAGGAGAACTTACCATAAGAGTGCAGGCGATGCCTAAGGATACCAATCCGTCAGGTGACGTGTTCGGTGGATGGATCCTGAGTCAGATGGACATAGCTGGCGGGGTATTCTGCAAGCAGATAGCAATGGGAAGGGTGGTAACGATTGCGATTGATTCAACACAGTTCAGGCTCCCGGTGTTCATTGCCGATACACTGTGTTGCTATGTCAATTTTGTTAAGCAGGGCCGCACATCTATTACTGTTCACATCGAGGCCTGGGTAAACCGGGAGTTTGATAAGGAGGAAATTATACTGGTCACGGAAGGAGAATTCACCTTTGTAAAGGTGGACGAGGATAGGAACCCTACCCCGATAGAAGATTAACGCTGCAATTTCACTCTAAATTTACCTGAGAGGCATGGCATAGGTTCACGGTGCTTTGTTTCCCATGGCATTTGCCTCATATCAATATTGATATTGCTCGATAAGAGAATCAATGAGGGCGAACATGAACCCGAAGTCACGTTTTCGAAATGTCCCTATCTTTACTCTATGAGAATCCTGTTCGTCGCAGTTTTTATTTTTAGCAGTACCTGGCACTCCTTTGCTCAGGCACCTCCCGATTTTACACTTTACGATCAGGATAGCATACCCTGGAACCTATATGAAGAGCTGGGAAAGGGCAATACCGTCCTGTTGGATTTCTTCTTCGCATCCTGTGTCCCATGCCAGACATATACGCCCGAGATTGAGATGATCTTTCAGGATTATGGATCTGGTGCAGGGAATCTTGTAGTGTTGGGTATCAGCGATAGGGATAACAACGCTGCGCTCGCCTCATTTGATAGCACCTATGGTGTTTCCTATCCAACGGGTGGAACTCAGGGAAACGGCAATACAATCACAAATTTATATGCGCTGTGGTTTCCATTCTTCTCCTGGCCGAACTACGCTGTTGTCTGTACAGATACAAGCATCTTCTGGGGTGTTAACCCCTCAATAGGAATGGCTGAGCTTCGCAATAAGATTGATACCTGTGATATAGTTACTTCGATTGATAAGTATGCATTAAAGAACAAGGCACCGCTTATATATCCCAACCCGTCCTATGGTTTTGTGAATTTGGATTTATCCACGATAGAAAATGAGACCACTTCACTCGCCCTTTACAATATTCATGGTGTATTGCTCAAGAAAATCCAGGTACAGGAAGGCAGAATTCGTTGGGATGTGCGTGAATTTCAATCTGGGTATTACTTGATAGAGATGTCTTATGGTGCCGATGTTATCAGCAGGGAAAGACTAATGCTCATTCATTAATTGGCAATAGCTTAACTTTGAATAAGCGTTCGGCGGAGAAGAGTCGATTCAAAATAAAATGTCATGAAGAAACTACTCAGCATCATTTGCATCTTGTTCTGCGGCGTTGCTGTTGCACAGACCCAAAACTGGTCTGCTCAATTCGACGTCTCTGGAACGGGGTACAACAACGTCCGTCCCAGGATCGCCCTGATGACAGACAATACACCTATTGTCTTATGGGGTGATGATGTAAACAATGCAGTGTACACTGCCACATGGAACGGGAGCGGATTCAATACACCTGTGAGGGTACACTCGATGAATTCGGATGCATTTACTTCCTATTGGGCTGGACCGGAGATCGCTGCTTCGGGTGATACAGTATTTATTGGCTTGAAGATTATTCCAGAAGATCAACATGGGGTGTACTCAGTGCGATCAATTGACGCTGGACAGACTTATGATGACACGGTCAGGGTCGATCTTACTGTGGATAGCCTGACGCGCTTTCCGACGGTGGCCATCGCAGCAGGCGGGAAACCTGTATTTGCGTACATGAAATTTGATATTAACTGGATGGATCCTCAGTATCATGTTGCCAATTCTTCCGACGGTGGATTGACCTTCAATGCCAATGTGGCGGGTACGGCACTTGCGCCGGAGGAGGTATGTGATTGCTGTCCTGCGAACGTACAAATTCAAGGTCAGCGGCAGGTACTTACTTTCAGAAACAATATGGCCAACCTGCGTGAGACATGGGCGGCGGTATCGGAAGATGGGGGCGCCACCTTTGCTGCAGCAGGCAAGATCGATACGTCAGAATGGATCATATTCGCTTGTCCATCCACTGGCCCTGATGCTGTACTTATGGACGATCAGCTCACCACAGTGTATATGAGCGCAGGAAGCGGTAAGTCCAAGGTGTATATTTCGGAAACTGATCTGTCGAATAATTTTACTGTTGACTTTCAATCTAAACTTCAAACTGCCGATCCGGTTACAGCACAAGCTAATTACATACGTGTAGCTGGCGGAGACGATGTTATTGCCGCAGTGTGGCAGCATACAGAATTTGGGAATGCCAATGTCTATTTCACCACCTCCAACTCTGGTTCAGCAGCAATGGTCGACAATATCGACACGGCGAATATATCTACGGATGGACTTCAGCAGAGCCCTGATATTGCCTATGCAGACGGAACATTTCATATCGTGTGGAAAGACAATGACTCTGGTGTAGTTATGTATCGGTCTGTTACCGTTCCATACACCGCCTCTGTTGGGATAGGAGAGGGGCACCAACACGCTCTTGACGCTGTTCTAAGTCCGAATCCGTTCAGCGCCTCAACAACACTGAAGTTCGACAATCCCAACAACGGGCTGTTTAGTCTGAGGATTTATGATATTGCAGGGAAATTGCACAGAGAGATATGGACAAGTTCGGATTCAGAAGTGATATCAGCAGAGACGCTGAAACCTGGAACCTACTTTTACGTTCTAACAGGCGCGAACAAAGAGGATAGAGGCAAGTTATTGATTCACTAAACCGCTCTCTTCGATTTGTGTCAAAAAGAACACTAAACTTACCTCCTGTGAAAGAGCTATCCACCACTATATTATTCATAGGTCAGGGAACATTCAGTTTCAACTCCGCAATAGCACAGTAAAAAAATCATAACCCTTCCAGGAACAACACCTTCAAGATAGAGGCAGGCAAAACTTGCAAGAAGTCTTGCTGTAAGCAGGCCAGGAAATGCAGTGCCTCAAACTGCGAAGAGAAGTGCTGCATTAAGAAATGCTCCCAAGGGAAAGGCTAAGGCAGGGAAATAGAGGTTCAAAAAAATCGAAGTCTCGTCACGTGAGCGACTTTGTTATTTTAAACTCTCTCTTAACCTTGAAGCAAACCTACTCCCCTCTAATCTCAAAAGGCAGCTCAACCAAGGAACTCATCTCTTCAGCTTTGTCGGCCATGAGCGTGTCGCCAACAGCATGTCTCCAGATGACTTGAACTTTATTGCCAGCTTTATGCATAACCTCTAAAGCAGAGAGGATCTTTAACAACGGCATTGTAGATGCGGAATTGAAGTAGGAGATATTGAAGGTCGTTATGGTACTATCTGCCGGACTGTTCCTATATTCATCCAACCAACTTAATAAGGGTGAATAAAACTCCAGCGCATCCTCAGGATATGAATTTCCGCTCAAGCTAAGTTCACCTCCTACTTGCAGATGAACCGTTGGAGTCTCCTCAGTTCCCTCGATTAACAAATCTTCCATGTGCCAAACAATTTAAACCAAAAATAGAAAAAGCTGAGGGAATTTATCTAATTACCATCTATAGCTGCCTACGGCAGCAAAGTCAAAAATACCAAAACCAACGGCAAAAGCTAAATTAATCTTCCGAACTTCTTCAACGTAGTTCATTGAAACAAGCAACCTACTATACAATTACCTCCTGCCCACTTCAACTATATGTCCACAAGTCCCCAGGAGGTAAACCGGGGTTAAGGTTGTCCGTAGAAATAGTCAGGTAATTGAGGTTCTGGAATTTAGAGGTAGCTACTTTTTCACCTCATAAGACACGGAGAACTTACCGTTATCGAATCGTTCTCCATGGAATGTGCCATCAAAACGGTATAAGGTAGAAGAAGAACTCCGTTGGATGAGTTCAGCACGTGTTATTCGTCCTTCAATTTTCTCTGCCTCTATGGAACGCCCGGTTTTATCAGACACTTCTCCGATCGTGAGCGTCATTAGCTTTCCAGCCATCATAATGTATGCGTACGAGTCTTTCTTTAGCATATCCACCTCTTTCATGGAAAGTGTATAGGCAATATTGAGGTTCTCATCTCTAAAGATCTGGTCAGGGTTCAACTCAGATTCAGCAAATATCACTTCTTTTTCCCCGTCCATACAGGAAATGTAGTAGCGCCCGGTTTTCTCCACTTCTTTGGGCGCTGCCACATACCACTTCCCTTCTTTTCTAATAAGGTAAAAGGCCTGGCTGATACCAGATTCATATTTTGCGCGTATCATTGCTTCCTCCTCCAATTCCAAAACATCTAATACCTTTTGAAAACCTTTGGCATTCTCGTCCATCAACAGATGCACGGCGACTTCCTTTCCTAAGCCTTCGGACTTTCCCAGTTCGGACGCAGATAGGGCGATCCTTACGGTGGCGTTCTCCGTTTGCAGCTTAGTAGCTTCGGCGTATGATTTATTGGCAATATGTTCGAGGTATTGCTCCAAAATTGCTTGAGGCCCCTGTGCCAATAGGGTTAGCTGACTTAAGGCCAACACCATGATAATATAAACTCTGTCCCTCATAATCGATTTGGATTGATTTGCTTGCACCTCAGTCCAGTGCGTTCTTCTGTGCCTATTGCCGTGATCCTGTTGTCATGATGAGCTTATTACGTCCTTGTTGATTGTCAAAAAGATGCCCTAAGATTCAGCGCCCGTTCTATACTCTTTTGGAGTCTGATTTTGTTTGCTCTTAAAGAATTTACCAAAGTGAGAAGGATCATCAAAATTTAAGAAGAACGAAATTTCCTTTATGCTGTGGTCTGAATATCTAAGCAATCGCTTAGCTTCTAGAATAATTCTATCGTGTATTAGCTCTAAAGCCGTTTTACCAACCGCTTTCTTGGTGATCGCGCTCAACTGCTTTACGCTCACGTGCACCTGATTCGCATAATAACTTACCTGGTGATTTTTATCGAACTCATTCTCCAACAAACGTTTAAAATCCTGTAAAGCTTTGTTGTATATCCCTATATCTCCTACTTGCTTGTCAAATAGTCGTTTACAGTTAATGATCAATAAATTTAGATACGATTGAATAACGTCTCTCTGGTACTCTTGTTCGTTAGCGTATTCTCCCTTCATGCTCAATATTAAACTTAATATCTCATCATAATCAGATCCTGTAAGATTGATAACTGGCTCAGGAAAATTATTGTTCAAAAACGGAATATCGAATAAGCTGTTTTGGTTAATACTGTTTGAATAAAAGAAATCTCTACTGAACAATATAAGGTGTCCTCTGGAATCCAGCTCTCTATTCACTTTATGTACCTGACCTGGAGAAACAAAGTGAATGCTTCGATCCTCAATAGCAATAAGGTTAAAATCTATTTCGTGCGTCCCTCCACCCTTTTCAAACAGAAATATTTCGTAGTAATTGTGACGGTGAGGAACCGATGTATCGTACCCTGTTCTAGATTCAAGAGAGATTAACTTAAAAGCTCCACTAGTATCGTTATCAACCGAAAAGTTATGAAGCGGTATGACGTTCTTGATGTCCATCCAACTCAAAAATACTAAAACTTGTGTTTTAAATCGGTGAAAAATCTACCATAAAACGTCAGAAATATCTTATCGCTATTCTGATTATCATGGCTAATTTTAGCTTATAAATTAAACGCAAAAATTATGAAAACGACTTCACATATATTAGTAGCTCTTCTATTATTGACAGTATTCCGCGGTACAGCTTTCTCTCAATGGTCTGAGATGAACACCACACCAAATAACTCTGTTGAAAAATTTGACTTTATAACAGATGACATCGGTTACGCATTGATGACGAATCCACCATTTTTCAGTAAGACCACCGATGGTGGTGCATCCTGGGATTCTATTCCGGCTCCGGTTGCAGGCGTGGACTTTATGGATGTGAGCTTTCCAAAAGACAGTGTGGGTTTTGCTGTGTACAGGGATATGAACAACCTGGCAACGCCTAGTATTATCTATAGAACTATCGATAATGGTTCTTCATGGCAAAACATTACGCCTGATTCAACTATTGTCGGTTACGGGAATTCTTTTATGCAGTTTATTGATGAGAATATTGGTTTTTGGTCTGTTGGAAATATCTTGTACCGCACAATTGATGGTGGTATTAGCTGGGATACCACTAGCATTGGCCCCGCTAATATGTATTTTAATACCCAATCAATGGATTTTTACGATGCCAACAACGGCATCATTGGAATTCACGATGGCTCATTTGCGTACCTGGGAAGTATGTTTGTAACTACTGATGGTGGAGTAACTTTTACACAAACAGATTTAACGACCTGGTACTCCGTAGTAGGAGCGGTAGACCAGGTTTCTCCTTCAACTTCATTCGCAGCAAGTTCGGGTTGGGGATCAGGTAATTTTATGAAACTATATCGATCTACCAACGGTGGTGTATCATGGGATACCCTAGATTTATCCGTTCAAATTCCACATACTGGACTGGTATTATTTGACTTTATTGATGAACTTAATGGAGTTGTAGTTGTTGACGGTTTGTTTGGAGGTGTGCATATTTACAAGACTGTAGATGGAGGGCTTTCATGGAGTTTTAATGATTCTATAGGTGTGGCTTATGCCTTGGACATTGAGCTAACTTCTAATTCTGGGTATTACACCGGATTTACCAATCAATTTTTTAAATGGAATGGTAGCTTTACCAGTATCTCCACTCCGGTTGAAAGGAATGTAAATCAATTGACCCTCTACCCTAACCCCGTTGCATCTGGTTCAATGTTAAACTGGAATTCGAAAATAGATTATGCCTATGTCATAATCACCGATTTATCTGGTAAAGAAGTATTTAGAGAAAGTATTCTAAATAATAGATTTGCAATTCCTGTGTTAAGTTCAGGAATTTATATTGTTGAACTGGGTAATAATGCCATGCAGCAAAGAGCTCCTTTGGTTATAGAGTAAAAAGAAATTACCAAGGTTTATTCAATTTCTCCATTTTCTTATCTTGCTGCTGACTATCTCATCCTTGTAGCCGTCTGCTTGCTTGGTAGGGTAGTTCAAATAAAAAGTACGTTGTTCCAGGTTAGAGATCTCTGTGTTTTGCACAAATCATTACCTCCTCAACTTCCAAAACATCTAATACCTTTTGAAAACCCATGCCATCCTCGTCTAACATTCCACAATTCCATGTTGGCAAGTTTTTATATACAGCGTTACGATGGTAATATCGTAGACTATTTTTGACTTATAAATCAGATGAAGCGACGTATCCATACATTATTGCTGACGCTGACAATACCCTTATGGGGATGGGCCCAGACCTTTAACTATCTGCCTACCTCTACAACTGGGCAGATAGTGGAGCACAGCTTTTATTCTCTATCCTATGCTGAAGAGCATGAGCAGGCAGAGTGGGTAGCGTACGAGCTTACCAGGAAAGCCACGGGAGGTACAAAGGGACGATCCAACGACTTTCGCATTGATCCTCAGGTAACGACTGGCTCAGCAGAGCTGCCAGATTATAAAGGTTCTGGATATGATCGTGGCCATTTGGCTCCTGCCGGAGATATGAAATTCAGTGCAAAAGCCATGTCTGAAAGTTTTTTTATGAGCAATATGAGTCCACAAGTACCAGGCTTTAATCGCGGTATTTGGAAGAGTTTGGAAGAGCAGGTACGGCAATGGGCAGTGCGGAACGAGCATTTGTATGTGGTAACCGGCCCAATACTCAAGGAGGAGCCACTTGATAATATCGGGGGCAATAAAGTTACTGTACCACCTAGATACTACAAGATAATATTGGATTATACCGCTCCGGAAGTCAAGGCGATAGCATTTGTTTTGCCCAATGAAAGAGGGGCCCGGAAGCTCAGTACTTATAATGTGACGATTGATTATGTAGAAAGCGTAACGGGGATAGATTTTTTCCCCGAACTTCCTGATGATCTGGAGGTATTGCTGGAATCCCGCAATGATCTCAGCAGGTGGCAGTTCAAGCCGTTGAATTTCTCCAATAATCATAAAGCGGCTACTTCTGAACAATGTCGTGGAAGGGCTGCTGCTACAGGAGAACGCTGCCACAACCGCACAAAGAACCAGAATGGATATTGCCATGCTCATCAGAGTCAGGTTCCCAGATCAGTCAAGCAGGGCAAGAACGCTACAGCCATGCGCTGCAGCGCCACTACACTATCCGGCACCCGCTGCAAACGTCAGACGAAAAACGCTTCTGGCAGGTGCTGGCAGCATCCATAATGTGCTTCTTGTGGAGATATTCACGTCCCAGGGTTGTGACGTGAAGACGTATTTGATGCTCTGTTGTTAGCGATGTAAATAGTATCTTCGATACTTTAATTTTTTCAAAATCAAGGTATGCGAACCGCTCGAGTGATAACCATCCTGGCTATTACAATTATTGCTATTTCGCCAACTGTGCAAAGCGATAGCGAACAGATAATACTCGCGTCGCATTGCCCTCCCGGTTTTGAACTTACCGACGATAATGCCTGCAAGTGCAGAAATATGTACCAGCAGTACGAATCCTTGCGGGGCAGTGGAGTGGGCGGGTTGAAAACAGGACTTCCTGCAATTCGAGATGGCTTTAGTCCCCAACAAATTGACTTAGGTCGTTACTTGTTTTTTGACCCGGTCTTATCTGTTGACGGATCCCTGGCTTGCAGTAGCTGCCACGATCCCAATTATGGCTTTAGCGATGGCAAAGGCAGGGCAGTTGGAATGGATGGGGCAATAGTGCAAAGAGGTGCACCGAGCCTTTGGAACGTAGCATTTTTACAGTCGTTGTTTTGGGACGCCAGAGCTTCTACGCTTGAGGAGCAGATGCAAGGACCGCTTTATTCGGCGGAGGAGATGGGTAACACTCCGGCGAAACTGGCTGCTACATTGAATAATATTCCAGCGTATCGTCGCTTGTTTGCTGACGCATTCCCGTCAGCGCAAAAAGATATTCGCGTACAAGATGTACACACAGCCATCACGGCATTTGAGTCGTCACTGGTTTCACTCAATAGCCGCTACGACCACTATGCACATGGATATCATGAGGCGCTCAACGAAAATGAGATTGAGGGGTTGAACATCTTCCGCTCCTTTGTTGCACGCTGTGCAGAGTGTCATACGCCGCCGTTGTTTACCAATCAGCAAGTGGCGGTGCTGGGTACACCCGAGCCAGATGGTCTCCCACTGGACCAAGGCGCACAAAAGACATATGCAGATCCTAAGTTTCGTGCGGGATTTAAGGTGCCTAGCCTCAGGAATGTGGCCCGTACCGCTCCTTATATGCATTCTGGCACCTTTGAAACGCTGAAGGAAACAGTAGCCTTTTACACCAAGGGCAGGGGCCATGCTGTACCTGAAGGTGAGGATTTGAAATTGCACTGGCACATCTGGGAACCTGATCTCAGCGATCGAGAGTTGGATCGCCTGGTAGATTTCCTGGAGACGCTAACGGATGAGGGGTTTATGCCCCAGATCCCACAAAGATTGCCTTCTGGATTAAAGCCAGGATTGGTAAGAAATGAAAATAAATAGAACACACTACCCATGAAATGGAAAATGCTGATGATATGGCTGGTCTTGTTGGCTGTCGGAATACTAGCTGGAAAGTTTCTTTTTAAGAGCAAACCGACATCCACTGCACTCACTCCAGTTAAGTTGTACGAAGCTCAAGGTGGTTACACCCCTGGCCTGGCAGGAGCGGATACTGCACTGGCAGGATTTAAAGGTGAGATCATAGAGGTCCGCAATGGGGATAAGATTCAGGATGCCGTGAAAAAAGCGAACCCTGGAGACTTAATCAGGGTTTATCCTGGTAGCTACAGGGAAACCGTGTACATCGACAAGGATGACATTAGCTTTCAGGGAATCATCATTGAGGGGGAATGGCCCACATTGGATGGGGGGAAAGAGTTGAACGACGGGTTTCTCTACTCTGGTAATGGCATCATAATAGAGAATTTTAAGATCATCAATTACAAGGGCAATGGAATAATGGGCCAGGCGGGAAATAACTTCGTCATTCGCAATAACTGGGTGGTAGATGCCGGGGTGTATGGGATATTCCCTGAGTTTGGAAAGAACGGTCTGGTAGAACACAATGTGCTGTCGGGAATTGAAGATGCTGCAATTTACGTGGGCATGTGTGACAACATTGATGTGTTACACAATGAGACCTATGAAAGCGTTGCGGGAATTGAGATTGAAAATTCCAGACACTGCCTGGTGGAGAACAATTATACCCACAACAACACGGGAGGGCTTCTGGTCTTTATCACTCCTGGGCTGCCGATCAAAACTTGCTTTGATATTATTGTTCGAAACAACTTTGTGGTGGATAACAACCTCGAGAATTTCGCTGCACCCGGATCTATTGTATCAGGAATTCCACAGGGAACCGGAATATTGATAATGGCTGCAGACGATGTGACTTTGGAAGGAAATATCATTACAGGAAATAATAATGCAGGCATCACGATCACAGATCTGACCCTGGTTGCCAATGTGGCCACAGATCCGGAATCGGAGCCTAATCCCGACCGATTGGTAATCCTCGATAACTTTATGAGCAACAACGGTAATGATCCCGGGGGGCAGTTGAAAGCATTGATGGCTACGCAAATGGAATCCAAAGGACCAGATATCATCCACTTTGGAGGAGGTAGTGGCGGTTGTATCCTGGACAAAAACAAGTACCGCACCTTTGGTCTGGAAGATTACGGCCAATGTCAGGTGCGGACATCCATTGCCGTGAAGTCTTATATGCTGGCCGAACCGGTGCCTCCTAGAGATATATCAGTTGAGGAGAAGGGGAAACTCACCTTTTATGGAGTATGTTCAGGTTGCCATGCATATGGTATCAGGATGATTGGCCCTCCAACCAGAGACCTCCAGGCGATATACAACAACAATCCCCAGGGCATTGTGGATTATATTACCAACCCGATCCGCAGGCGGGAGAACTATCCTGAGATGCCACCTCAGAACTACCTGTCAGAGGAGACGAGGATGGCGGTAGCGGAGTATATGCTGACGGTTGAAAAGTAAGCCCCTGTTCCACTGTACAGGGGCGCTGCTGTGCTCAAGGGACAAGTTTGATCGCGGAGCGAGTAACCAGGGTGGTTATTGAGGCATATATTTCAACATTGAATCCACACTATCCGTGTAACTCCCTGTAGGATACTTAGTCTTGAGTTCCTTGGCCACCGCCCTGGCCTTATCGAAATACCCCAGGTTACTGTAAGCTGTTAATAGCATGAACAATTGTTGGCTCCCCTGATCTTCATCAAGCTCTAACTTGTCTAACATCGCCCTTCTCGTGTAAGCTTCATCCACGAATTGATGGCTGTAACGGTATATCTCCGCCCTGGAGCGGTAGATGGCCAGGGGCAGCACATTTTGATCTGCCGAAGCAATGGATTTCTTCGCCTCGCTGAGCGTGGAACGCAAATCCCGATAGGACTTAGTGTGTTTTTTAGGGTCTGGATCATTGAGTTCCTTGACCACCTTATAGGCCTCAAGCTGCTTTTTTGCATCGTCAAGCCTGCGGAGATGGGTGAGAGCTACGACCTGCATTTCCCAAGCCGTTCTGAGGTAATTAGCATTCTTTTCATCAAATGGTAACTTGATAAACTTCGTGCTGATGTCCAGCAACAGCTGCCAATCCAGGCCCTTCGACAAATTGCGAAAGTGCTTTACCATTCGCAGCAGTTCTTCAGGCTGGGCACTCTTCATTGAGGAGCGTGCTTCCTCAACGGTTGCGTTGGTTTTCTGGATCTCCGCCAAATCGCGATCTATCGATTCTTCAATCTGATAGCCTTTTTCCTCCATGCTCGTCTCGCTGTAAATTGCAATGGCCTTTTCACTGATCTTCCGCATCAAATCTTCATCCAGAAAATGCATTGCCACACCCTTGAACTCAAGTAGTTCATCTGCTTCTTCACCCCCTGCATTTATATATGCAATCAGCAATTTGTCGCCGAAGTTGAAGATGCGTTTGATGAAGATTGCCTTGTAATTTTCGTACATTTCCCTACTCATATAATCAAGTCGCCAGCGTGAATTCATCCAGTCAAATTTATTGACATATGTTTCAAATTCGGCATATTGCAGGCGCTCATTGATTACCGCTTTGCCTTTCTCCCGAGCTTCAAGTTCCGCAATGGACTGATCCATATTGGCCTTGACTCCCGCGAAGTACATGCTAATAGGATACCGCTTGATAAAGGCTTCGCCAGCGAGGAGGGTGTTGTTGTAGTCCTTCAACATGTAAAAAGAAAAGGCATCGTAAAAGTATCGCATCTCACCAAATGTAATTGGCGACGCTTCTCCATATATTCTGAAATCGTCAGACAGGCTCTTCTGTGCCAGCTGTTTGTTGATAGCGATGATCTTGCTATATGCTTGAGCTGTCATCATGGACGTCCATATCTGGTTTATCTGTTGTCCTACCTGGGCATTTTCAGTGTCCAGATTGGACAGTAGTTTTTTTGTCTCCTCCTGGATTAGGCGCTCCCGTTCAGCTTCAATATCTACCAGCCACTGTTTTATGGCTTCAAGCCTGTTCTTTGCAAAGGTAAATCCGGGATTATTTTTAACGGTACTGGCCAATATGGCACTCGCATCAGCGGATAGTCCTTTGTCGTAATAGTCGATGGCGGTAGAGTAGTCAACCACCGCATCCAGCGTGACATTCTTTGCTTTGGCTCCGGCACCTGCTTTGTAATCCATTTTAAGCTCCTTGACCAGTAGCTGAACAAGCTTTGCATGCAAGGCGAAAAAATCATCTTTGCTGCCAGACACGGACTCGGCGGTCAGGATATTTCCCGAAGCAACATCCACCAAACGCGCGTCGATGCGTAGCTGTTCATCCAGAACCAAAAAGGCTCCGGTGAGTATGGCTTCCGCGCCTAATCCTTTACCCAATTTTTGAGCTGTCTTCTGATCGAAATACTTGGAACTACCCAGCTCAATTTCTTGTAGCAGTTTCTCCAATTTTTCTCTTTCAACAATATTCACTTCCGGGATTTTAGAGAGATCGGTGATCAGCATATCTGCAATTCCCTTAGAGAGAGGGTTGAACCTGACATCTCCTGAAGTATTGTCGAAATAAGAAATGGCAATGGTCTTCTCCGCCCAGGCCGAATGTGGAGCGATAAGGCTCAGTGCCAGTAGGAGTTTGAGGCTGGATCTGACAATGTTGTGGTAAAGCACCCTCAAGTCTTACGGATAAAGATAAACTGTCCGCCTTCGTCTCCGGTGTTCTTAATGGGGCTGAAGTTCGGCGACTGTTCCGAGTTGTTGATCACAGGTATTTTTAAGCCCTCATATAGCTGAGAGGCATCCAGGTATTTCTTGTCATTGCTCTTCAATACTTTCAGCAAGTAGTAGGCAAATACGGAATGATTGTCTTTGCCTCCGTCCATTACAGGCTCTATGCCGCCTGAGGTAATCGCATGTCTGGAGCGCAGACTGTATGCCTTTTCATAGTACTTCTCAGTATCAGAAAACGGAACAGATACCGTAGAGCCACGGAAAATGTCACCACTAAAACAGGCGTCAGATACCAGGAGTGTGTGCCTGGATTTAATGCCACCTAAAAACGTTTGTATATCACTGTTGGAAATATATTCCGACACCGACTTAGTCCTCGAATCCTGAGGTACCCAATATCCTTTATTCATCGACTTTTTGAATTCTCCGTGGCCTGAATAATAGATGAATACATTGTCTTCCTCTTTTACATTGTTCACCAACCACTCTAGTTTTTTCATAATTGCAGATCGCGTTGCTTCAGAGTTATATAATGTTTGGAACTCGTCAAATCGATAATTGGCCTTCAACGTTTTTTCGATAGTAGTTGCGTCATTCACTGCGTTGTTTAGCTTGGTCCATTCTCCGCTATACTGATCAATGCCTATGATGAGTGCATAGTATTTCCCAATAGCATTATTAGATAGGGATTTGGATACATTGAGTCCTTTCAGCGGGTCTCCAGTACCCCTCATTACCTTTGCTGGTTTGACTTCAGAGCTCGCAACAACGACAGGAGCTTCATTTAATTTAGCGATAGCATTATTGGCGGGCTCAAATTTTGGATGCTTTGTCAATACTGCTTCAATTTTGGCCCTGGCTTTATCTTTCTTGCCCAAATCCATGAGGTCCAAGCCCTCAGAGAATGTCAGTGCATCCTCATAACTTAATTGCTCGCCTTCCCGATTTAGTTTAAGGTATGCTTTCTCATCATCGGTAAGTTTTAATTCCAAATTCACAATGATCTTATCAACCAGGTCCTTCTCCAGAGTAAAGAAGTCGCTAACCAAGCCTTGTACACCGTCTGATTTCAATATTTTGCCGGTTTCAACATCTATAAAGCGTGCGTCTACACGCAGTGTACCCATCATTTCAAAGAACGATCCGGTGAGAATGGTCTCTGCTCCCAGCAGTTTACCCATCGAAACAGCAGTATTGTTGTCAAAGCTTTTTGAGTTGGACATTTCTTGCTCCTTCATAATCTCCTCCAATCTGGCACGCTCCACAATATCAAGACTCTTAACCTTGGATAAATCGGTAATGAGCATATCCGCCATTCCCTTGCGAAGCATTTGCAGTTTCTCGCTATCGCCTGAATTATCAAAGTAGAGAATTGCCAGGCGTAGCTTTTCATCTCCATCTCCCGTGGAGAAAGAGGGTAGGGCGATAACAAGGCAAATTAGCAGGCTCCACATTATTTTCATACCATGAATTTAGCCAATTACTAATGAAATCTGGCAAACAATTTGAGGATACTTTGCACTACCTTCGCGCTCCTTATGAAAAAGACATTGACCAGTCAGATATACTTACACTTATTGGTTCTGCTTCTGGCCTTTACAGGCGTGTTGGGCAAACTGATCAGCATAGGGGCTGAACCTTTGGTATGGTGGCGCATGCTGATTGCTCTTTTAGGATTGTCATTATATCTGTTGGTAAGGGGAATCAAATTCAAATTGCCTGGCAAGACAGCTGCCAAGATGTTGTTGAATGGAACCATCACGGCTGCACATTGGTTGGCCTTCTTCATGGCAATCAAGGTCTCCAACGTGTCCGTAGCGCTCATCTGTTTCTCGGCGACCACCTTCTTTATGGCCTTCCTGGAACCCATCTTTCTCAAGAGAAAGCTGATTCCATACGAGGTCCTGCTTGGCCTGTTGGTGATATGTGGTTTGTACTTTATCTTCAACGTGGAGGTAGAATACAAGCTGGGAATTGCCTTGGGGATTCTGGCAGCTTTCCTGGGTTGTCTGTTTTCTGTGATCAATGCGCGTTTCATCAAAAATTACGACGCTGTTGTGATCACTACTTATGAAATGTTGGGGGGAGTGGCGGCGCTCAGTGTCTATCTGTTTGTATCAGGTGAGCTGAATCTGGGTATGATGACGTTATCCACACCAGACTTGTCTTATCTCCTTATACTCGGGTTGGTGTGTACCTCTTTCGCATTTGTAATGATGGTTGAGCTGATGAAAGTGTTAACTCCTTTTTCGATTGCCATAAGCCTGAATCTGGAACCGATCTATGCGATTGTACTGGCCGTGGCAATTTTTGGTCAATCTGAGTACATGAAACCGGGCTTTTATTTAGGGAGTCTTGTCATCGTTACTTGCATCTTGCTCAATGGATATCTTAAGAATAAGTAGAACCCAAGTATCAAATAATGCAGGTGGTGATTAGCCTTATGAGATGATACAGTTGAACAAAATCACGGTTTATTTTGGAGGGCAATCCCTCTTCAATGATATCACCTTCATGGTCAATAAGGGGGAGCGCATTGGACTGGTCGGTAAGAATGGTGCCGGCAAGTCAACCCTTCTCAACGTGATGTCCGGTGACCTTGCACCAAATGCGGGAAGCATCAGCACCTCCAAGAACTACGAAATTTCTTATCTGACACAAGATCTCGACTTTACTGATGGGGAAACCGTAATTGACGAAGCACAAACTGCCTTCAAAAAGGTCAAAAAGCTCCAGTGGGATTTAAAAGAAGCCCAGAATGCACTGGCAGCCCGTACAGATACCGAGAGTGATGCCTACATTGATCTGATCGCAATTATTGGGGAGATGGAGGAAGCCTTTATTGCCATGGATGGGTATAATCTGGAAGCTGAGTGCTCCCGGGTATTGCAAGGACTGGGATTTCTAGTAGAGGATTTTGATAAGCAAACCAACACCTTTTCCGGTGGTTGGAGAATGCGTATTGAGCTGGCGAAGATATTGCTTCAAAAACCCGCTTGCATACTTCTCGATGAGCCTACCAACCACCTGGATATCGAATCTATAATCTGGTTGGAAGCCTGGTTGCAGGACTATCCTGGATCCGTAATACTTGTGTCGCACGACAGGACCTTTCTCGATGCGGTGACCAACAGAACCATAGAAATTGTAGGCGGGCAAATTTACGACTACAAGGCAGCCTATTCCAAGTACGTACAGCTGAGAGAAGAGCGGATTTCCATTCAGCTACAGGCTAAGAAGAATCAGGATCAACACATCAAGCAAACCGAAAAACTCATTGAGAAATTCCGGTACAAGGCCAGTAAAGCGGCATTCGCCCAAACCCTAATTAAAAAGCTTGACAAGCTGGATAGGGTAGAGATTGATGCTACTGACAATTCAACTATGAAGTTTCGCTTTCCTCCAGCTCCTCACTCAGGCAAGGTGACCATCGAAGCGAAAAACATTTATAAGAATTACGATAGCCTGGAAGTATTGAAAGATGTTTCACTTTCCGTGAATAAAGGGGATAAGGTCGCATTTGTTGGTAAAAATGGAGAGGGCAAGACAACGCTGGCCAGGATCATTGCGCGTGATTTAGACTACGGCGGAGACCTCAAGCTTGGCCACCTGGTGAACGTGGGATATTATGCCCAAAACCAGTCTGATCTGCTAGATGATAAGATGACAGTCTTAGAAGCAGTGGATAAGTCAGCTACTGAGCAGACATCTTCACAAGTCCGCGCTCTCTTGGGATCGTTTTTATTTTCAGGTGATACGGTAGAGAAGAAGATCTCCGTGCTTTCCGGAGGTGAGCGAGCAAGAGTGGCGTTGTGCAAACTTCTTTTGACGCCGGTTTCCCTGCTAATCATGGATGAGCCCACCAATCACCTCGATATGCGCTCAAAGGATATTTTGAAACAGGCTTTGGTGCATTATGACGGAACTTTGATTATCGTGTCTCACGACAGAGCTTTTCTGCAGTCCCTCACGGATAAGGTCTATGAATTCAAGAACCAGCAGATCAAAGAATACATAGGAGATGTAACCGCGTTTTTAGAAGCAAGAAATGTCACGGACCTCAAGGCGCTGGAAATGGCCAGGCTAAAGGCAAAGCCAACAAAGGACAAAACCGAGTCGGCACACCAGATGGACTACAAGGCGAAGAAGGCATTGCGGAAGTCCCATCGAAAGTTAAAAAACAAGTGCGGCAGACTGGAAAAGGAGGTCGATGAATTGGAAAAAGAGCTGAAGCAATATGATGATGATCTGCTGGATCCCGTTAAGTTCAAGGAGCTGTCAGCAGAGCCTGGCTTCTTCAGTAACTATGATGCCAAACAAAAGAAACTTGCGGATTTGATGGAGGACTGGGAAGGGGCTGTTCAGGAGCTTGAGCGCCTTGAGGCGCAAAAGGTGACCAAAGAAGATTAGTAAAATCGCCATCTTTGCTGAGCGTATTCACTTGAATTATTATTTATGGCTAAGAGAAGAAGAAGGAAAAAGCGCGTCAGCACGATCGGTTGCCTGATCACTATTCTCTTGTTTGGGGCCATGGGTGTGGGTGTCTATTTCGTGAAAGACAGTACAACCGTGCGTCATTATGCGGACAAGGCTGAAAAATACCTGAGAGCATATTTCAAGAAGGGGGGGCGAACTACGATGAGCGCTTTCAAATTGACCGAATCAAATTATGGCAGCGGGGTTGAAAAGGCTGCTGAAAAATACGGGCTGCCTGCATCCTATCTAAAGGCGCTGATTGTGTTGGAGTGCTCCGGAAAGAAGCCTGTACAGCCCAGATATGAACGTCACGTTTTCAAAAAGCTCAAAAAAGTGAGAGATCAAAAAGGCAGAACATTTGAGATGATCACGCATGAGATGATCGCAGATGCACCTGATGATGCGCTCAAGAATTTAGCAAAATCCTGGGGGCCTTTCCAACTGATGGGCTATAAGTGCTTGCATCTGGAGGTGAAAGTGAAAGACTTAAGAGGAGACGATGCGCTGGACTGGGGAGCCAAGTGGATAAAGCTGGAATATGGGCATCTCCTGAGGAAGAAGCGCTACAAGGATGCCTTCCATTACCACAATACCGGTAACACCTACCCCAAAAATGGCATTCCGACAACCCATGACCCTAAATACGTGGACAACGGCTTGAAATACATGGCATATTTTGACTAGTTAACTAACTCGGGGCTCAGGCGTCAGTCACGTTATTTGAGCTGTCTGTCCAGAAATTGTATTAAATCTGACCAGTAAGGTTCACGAACTTCCCAAAAAAGCTCGTGTCCATCATCGTTAGAATCGATAATGCTATCGAAGTTGGCATCGAACTCAAGATACTGAACCAACCTTGAATTTTTGCTTGCTGCCACCATGGCGTTTTGCACATCCTGCGCAAGCTGCACATGATTGGCTTGATACAAGTCGTTCAAAGCCACCATTATCAGTAAAGAGTCGTTGAACATCGAAACGTCGGCAAGCGTATTGCTCAGTTCTATCCCCGCTGCTGCGGGAGCCATGCACACTGTTGCACACAACTCGTCTGAATGGATAATTCCAGCTTGTAAGGTCAATAGTCCCCCTCTGGAAAAACCAATCATTCCCATTCGTTGGATATCCACATCAGGGTGAGCTTTGAGATCGGCAAAGGCTTGTTCCACTTCTACGAGGTGACCCGCAATAGGGAACGTTTCTGCCCGTTTTTCTGATCTGGCAACATATCCTGCTTCGGCCAGTGCCCTTGCTGTTTCTCTTAAATTACCTCCAACATTCGGGCCCAGGCCACCGTGGTTGTATAATATTGCTGGGAACGGCCCTGTCCCCGTTGGTACAGCGATATAGGTGTACCCGGAACCATCGGGAATGGAGTCCAGCATTACCACCATGATTTCTGCTGGTTCATTACTCAAAGATGAAGGGCCGGGCACATTTTCGGGGTCTTTCCCGCAGCTAAAGAGTGTTAGCGCAATAAAAAAGAGATAACGGCTAACTTGTGGATACTTCATTGTTATTGTATTTGTCTCTTAAGACGTAAACTAATATATTAAGGTTTCATACGCCAGGTTATATTAACTCATAAGAGCATCTCAGGATCGTATGGTAGAAAACGGTAAAACACAAGGTGGCTTGGGTTGTTTTTAGATCCACATACGGCTGCGTTGTTCAGCTAAATTTCTATACTTTTAAGAAAGATTAAGACCAGCTTTATGGGGTTTCTCACAATCGCTATTTCTTTGTTGTTTGTACAGTACTGGTTCAGAGACCTTATCGGGGCCTGGAAGAAGGCAGGAGAGCTGGATACTTTCCTTGCATCAGAGAAATTTTATGAGACCTTGTGGTTTGCCATCCTCGTAATATTGCCGCTCTTATATGTGAATTTCTCAACATTTGGACGATCACTGGATACTGGTGGGGATGAGACACTATATGTAATAAGCGTGTTGCTGTCTTTTGCAATTTCTCTGATGTGGTACCAATACCTGACATGGCTGGATATCTTTGAGCACGAGCGCCTGATTTTTATCTTCTGGACTTTCCTGATGTCCTGTGCGACCATCTTCCTGGTGTATCCGATGACAGACGCTATTGAGCAATCACTGAATTTTGAACTGAACGGAAACTTCTGGAACGACTGGTGGTATTGTGTAATTGCCATTGGCCTGGTAGAAGAGATCGTTAAAATTATTCCATTCTTGATAATACTGAAAGTTACAGATCAGGTGGACGAACCATTTGATTATATCTTGTATGGTTCGGTTTCCGCCTTGGGATTCGCGTTTATAGAGAATATCCAGTACATCTACGGGAGTAACCTCACTGCTGTGTACGGAAGGGCCCTTTACGCATCTGTTGCTCATATGTTCTTCACCTCCATTATATGCTACGGTATGGCAATTGCGAAGCACCGGAACTATGCCTGGAAGAATTATGCCCTCCCGATCTTTCTCGCGCTTGCCGCTTTGGGTCATGGGTTTTATGATTTCTGGCTCATCAACCCAATTGCGCAGCAGTTTTACCTGATCACGACACTCTTTCTATTGTTCTGCATTCACCTGTGGGTAACAATGAAGAACAATCTTATAAACATATCATCTTTCTTTGACCGAACAGTCAGGTTGAACAGCTCTTCGTTCAAGTACAAGATCATATTGGGCCTGGTAGCAATCTTCAATGTGGCATATATCGCCTATTTCTTGCTCTACGGAAAGAGTGCCGCCAATCATTTTCTTATACAGTCATGGTTGTTCAATGTTTACATGGTCCTGTATCTGGCAGTCAGCTTCGAGAACTTCAAATTGATTCAAGGATATATCGCTCCCATACAAATGCCGAAAAACATAATGGCCTTTTTGATTCCCAAAATTGGGCAAAGTGAGAATTATACTGGTGAAACGATATATGTCACATGTGATCCCAGCGGGGATGCGGAACTTGAGTCATTTCAGCAATCTTTACCTGTATCAGGTGTACTGGTTCGGAGGATTGTTTTGAAAGGCGATACCTCCTGGTATGTGTTCATTCCCAATTCCCCTATTTACGCATTCGAGGTTATTGATAGAATGTTCCTGGTCAAGCTGAAAAAAAAGGGAACCATGCTCAATCGATCTGATTTTGTGGATCTCGAACTTGTTGGATTGAGCCAGGTGCAAGACTTTGCGGATGGTGTGGTCAGTGAAGAAGCCGCTGTTTCTTTACCCCAGGTGCGGGGAAGGATTATAGATCCGTAGTTCTATGAGAAGACGGAATAAGTTCATCTATGCGGCACTGCTGGTCTCTCTGATTGGCGGTTTGCTGTATGGAGACTTGATTGAGTATGGAATCCACCAGGGGATAGGACAGTTCCATATTCTTTACGATGCCGTTCCTATTAATGAGCTGTTAGATGATCCTGATTATCCGGAGGATCAAAAGGTGAAGTTGCGTCTCATTCAGGAGATACGGGAGTTCGCGATAGATTCACTGGGACTCAATAACTCGGAGAGTTACAAGAAATTATATGACCAGAAAGGGGAACCAGCGCTGTGGGTCCTCACAGCCGCCAAACCTTTTGAGTTGGAGCAATACGAATGGTATTTTCCGTTCCTGGGAGGACTCGGGTATAAAGGATTTTTTGTCAAGGAGAAAGCGCTTAGGGAAGAGGAGGAGCTAATAGCCCTGGACTTTGACACGGATCTCGGTGCCGTCAACGCCTGGTCCACCTTGGGTTTCTTCAATGACCCTATCCTATCCAATATGTTAAGGAAGTCGTCAGGGGGATTGGCTAGGCTGGTCATTCATGAGCTGACCCATGGAACCCTTTATGTGAAAGGGGAGGATGCATTCAATGAAAACCTGGCTACCTTCGTTGGTGACAATGGTGCAATAGTATTCATGAAGCACAAGTTTGGGGAGAATTCAATCGAGCTGGAGCGATATATAGGAGCCCTGAATGACATAGAGAAATACAGTGATCACATGACAAGGGGCACCGCCCTTCTTGAAGAACTTTATAGAGGCTTTGTGGGAGCGTCATACCCTGAGGGAAAAAAGAGGGCACTCAAGAATGAACTCATCAGGTCAATTCTGCAAAGTTCTGATACTATTTCCTTTCATGGGAGCGATAGTTATTCCTATCTCCTGGACCTGGATTATATACCCAACAACACTTATTTTATGAGTTTCAAACGCTATCGGGGAAAGCAGAACATGTTCCAGGAAGAATTTGATAGCAGTTTTGCTGGCGATTTTTCGAAATACCTCACCTACTTGAAAGAGTCGTTTGCAAAGTAGATGATTGAACAGCTCAGTAATCCATCCTGCTTCTATGCTCTTATGGAGTATATACGGTGATATTTCTCTTAATTATTACAAAACAATTTTAATAATTCTTCGCGCAGTGTTGGAATCTAAAGCTGGCCAACAGAATACGTTTAAAACAAATGCCAAATTTGAGATGAGCGAGGGCATCGACAACCAAGTGTATCAAATAGATTGCGTATATGGCATTCCTGAAGACGGAAGATCAAGTATTAAAATTAAGACCCGGGAAATGGAATAGTTATACCTTGATCCGGAAGACAGCAATTTCAGGTTTTTAGAGGATCTGCCAAATGACCGGATTGGGATATTTGCAGCATGACAGTTATAGTAATCTCAATTTCAAAAAGTTGGCGGCAGAGGTCGATCCAACCTATACTCTGTGATGAATGTGCAACCGTTATCCATTAGCTCCGAAAATGAACTGGGGAACGTGCTAAACCTGGCAAGGAATATCTGAATTGCGATACCTAGAGCAGAGTCGAAGTTTTGGCTCTAATGAATGGATTGGGATTGACAAACTTGAGAGATACCTCTAGGCCACCTTGTCCACCTGTAGAAGTTTTGAGGTCAGACATATTTACATCGTAAGAAATTCCCAAAACAAAATTGGCAATCTCAAGCGTAAATGCTGGGATGAATGCATCACCAAATCTCGCATAACCACCAATAGCCACACCTGCCTCCTGAGGTAATCCCTTGGTAATTCCACCTTCTTTAATTCGATATCGAAACATAGAACCGACCAGGATTTCCTTTGTGGGACCTTGATTTGCGAATAAGAATGACGGAACCAAGCCTAAACGCGATCCTTTAAGTCCAATATACCCTTCCCCGTTGATACTGAATTTGGAATAGAGTCTGCTGTCATTGAGATCATAGAACTCTTGCGGCGGCCTGTTTAAGTGATACAGTGCAATACCAATGCGAGCCTTGATCTGGTCTTCTGCAAATCTATTTTTGGTGTTCTTGGTAAACATCCAGGACACTCCAGCAGTGAAATCTCCGTTTGACTGACTCCCGAATGAATTCGTTTCACCAAGATTGTTGGTTGAACTATAAGTGCCATTATCGAATTGATTATCCGTAGTAGCCTCCGTTAAGTCAATTGATCGCTGAGCAAAACCACCTTGTAAACCTGCTGACGCCGCATGGTGATCATTCAGCTTTATCATGCTCGCTGCGGTAAGCGATACATTGGTGTTTCTGAAATTAGTATATCCAGCTTCGTCTTGGGTTAAGAGCAGGCCTCCAGCCAGGGTCATATTATCCCACTTATCTTTAAACAAGACAAAATCATAAGAAAAGGCATACGTTTTATAAGGGGCTCCAAACGCTTTCCACTGGTCCTTATAATTCAAGATGATGCGGTGTGTACCTCCATATGTTCCAGCATAAGCTGGGTTGATAGCAAGAGGGGTAGAGCTATATTGCGAGAAATGGTAGTCTTGAGCTCGGCTTATGGTAAAAGGAAGAACTAAGAATATTATTACAACAATCGTCATAAGACGGTTTAGCGAACAACTTGTCAAATTCATCATCTAACTAATGTTATGTTTCCCTTCTGATCGATCGCTTCACCACTTATAAATGTCCCTGTTAGAACATATACAAACACAGCTGGGTTCATCGGCTGATCATTGAATGTACCATCCCAACCTATACCCGTGGGATATGTGTCTTCCAAGGCCCATGCCTGAGAGTATGCGCCCTCATATACCTTCTCGCCCCAGCGGTCATAGATTATCAGCAACAGATCGTCGATTCCATTTCCCCGCACATAAAGAACATCATTACTGTTATCTCCATTCGGGGTGAATAAGTTTGGTATAAAGACTTCCTCGGTTATATCCAAGTTCAGGGTCATCGATGCCGTATCAGAACAACCATTGGCGTCAGAGGCTACCAGGATTATTTGAAAATTTCCTCCGGTAGTGTATGTGTAATTTGGATTCTGGTCGGTTGATTCAGTATTGAAGAATATGCTGTCATAAGAGAAATCCCAAGCCCATGATACTGCTCCGATGCTAGTATCCGTGAACGCAACGTCCAAAGGAATGCTTCCAGTGGTTGGATTGGCCGTAAATCCGGCAACTACTCCTCCAGCGCTTATGCTTACCGTTGTTGTATCCGCTGCGCTCGTGCATCCAGCCATTGTCATTCCAATTACGGTGTAGACAGTATTTATAATCGGACTGACAGTTATAGATACAGCAGTATCACCCGTGCTCCATAGATATGAATCTGCTCCGTTAGCTGTTAGTGTCACATCCCCTCCAGGACAAATTGTATCAGCACTAGATGTGAGAACAACCGTTGGCTGGGGTGTGAAGGTCAGGGTTACTGAGTCAGTTGCACTTGCACATCCATTTGAGGTTTCGGTCACATAAAAGGTGGTATCAGTAAAGGCACCTGATGCAAAAGGTGAGCCGGTGAAAGCCGTGTCTGTTAGCCCACTGTTGGAGTACCATGTGATTATTCCACCTGATCCCGTTGCTGTAAGATCGGCAACTGCATCTCCCTGGCAATAGCTGGAATCTCCTCCAGTCGTCAGACCAATAGGTGCGTTGATGAAAGTGATAATTACCGTGTCTGGAATGCTCTCACATCCTCCCACTTCCTCGGTCACAAAGATCGTATCAGTAACAGTTATTCCTGATGAGAATGGGCTGCCTGTTCCAATTGAAGTCGTTAGCGCTGGATCAGAATACCAGGTGAAAATTCCGCCACCACCAGTAACGGTAAGATCAGCTATGACGTCTCCCTGGCAATAGGTGCTGTCAGCTCCTGCCACAGGTTGAGCTGGAGTTGCATTAATGGTAATGATTACCATATCTGCCAGACCTTCACAGCCGGCAATGGTCTCTGCTACGTAAAAGGTATCTGATACTATGGCGCCTGAAGAGAATGGTGATCCCGTGCCAATGGAGTCGGTGAGCAGTGCGTCCGAATACCAGATTAACGTTCCTCCTGATCCTGCAGCTGTCAAATCAGCAATTGGATCGCCCTGGCAATAACTTGCATCAGCAGAGGCGACTGGCGTTGGAGGTGCGCCAATATCGTTGATGGTGAATGTGCTTGAAGCTGTACATCCAAGTGAGTCTGTAATTACGAGCGTATAGGAATCCGCAGGCATGTTCACCAGTTTAGCAGAGTCTCCACCCACAACTGTACTGGAGCTATTGGTCCATTCATACGTGAACGGTCCAGTGCCATTGGCCACGATTACCGTAATTGACCCATCGCTGTTTCCGCAATTACTGGAATCAATGATTGTTGCTGAGGTATCAATTGTTGGGATAGCATTCACGGCCACGGTTACTATAGCTGAAGTGTCCTGGCAAAATGCATTTGAGATTGCAACCTGATAATCTCCAGCTCCAGCAACTGTGATGGTTTGGGTGGTTTGTCCAGTGCTGATACCGTTGAGAAACCACAAATAAGTTAAGGCGGTGTCAGCCTGTAATATTACGCTATCGTCTGAGCAGAATGTTGTTGAGCCTAGTACTATAATATTGGCAATTGGAGAGGGGTTTTCAATGACTGTTGTGATTGAGGAAGTGTCGGGACAGCCTGCTGTATTGGTTACTATCACCTGATAGTCTCCTGCGACAGTGACGTAAATTCCCGGTGATGTTAAACCTGTTGAACCACCATTGAGCAACCAAAAATAAGTTGTAGCTGTATCAGACATGAGCTGAACACTATCACCCGTACAAAAATTAGTACTGTCGGAAGGTGTAATATTAGCTGTTGGCGCAGCATAAATGTTTACGGTTTCTGTGGCTGACAATGACCCCGAACAACCATTTGAGTCAACCGTTAAATCTACTGTTCCGCCTCCGGAAGTTCCCCAGTTGACGGTAATACTATTGGTGCCAGCTCCACTGACAATTGATCCTCCACTAACGGTCCAGGTATAGGTCGTGTAGCCAGCTTGGGTTGTATAGATTAGACCAGTCTCATTTTCACAAACTGCCGTGTCAGAAATGGTGAGGGTAGGGGTGGGGCTAGAATTAATCGTGACCGCTTGTGTTGAAGAAAGCGAACCGGTACAACCATTGGTATCGGTAACACTCAAATCAACCGTTCCTCCTCCTGGTGTTCCCCAATCAACATTGATGCTATCGGTTCCCGAACCCGATACAATACTTCCTCCTGAAACGACCCATGCGTAACTTGAGTAAAACGATTCAGTAGTAAAGATTACTGCTGCCTGCCCGTCACATACTACCGTGTCGGATGAGGTCAGGGTTGGTACAGGGTTAGCGTTAATGGTTATGGATTGTGTGGCAGAAAGAGATCCCGAGCATCCACTGCCGTCTATTACGGTCAGGTCAACCGTTCCTCCACCTGATGTACCCCAATCCACGGTAATACTACTTGTCCCAGCTCCACTAGCAATGGTCCCCCCTCCGATTGCCCATGTATAAGAAGCAAAACCGGTCTGTGTTACATAGGTGACCCCCGTCTGTCCGTCGCAAACTACCGTATCGGTTACAGTAAGCGTCGGAGTAGGACTTGCGTTTATCGTGACGTTCTCAGTGGCTGAAAGTGATCCGGTACACCCAAACACATCCACCACAGTTAAATTCACTGTTCCAGCACCTGGTGACCCCCAATCCACGGTTATGCTGTTAGTCCCGGATCCACTTGCAATAGTTCC
>JYMV01028085.1_pt1 | contig 28492 bp, 30 predicted proteins | sample 338911 | NCBI WGS metagenome assembly JYMV01 (sample SAMN03354496, study PRJNA234377) | hydrothermal vent metagenome | biome: Deep sea; feature: Hydrothermal plumes at the Eastern Lau Spreading Center, Western Pacific Ocean; material: Seawater | place: Tonga | collected 2009 | depth 2000 m m
GAATGCCCGAGTTTGAATTATTAAGGGACCAGGCTCGCGACATAAAAGACCATGTACTAGCTCATCTAGATGTTTATTTGGAAAAGTTTGAATTACAGTGCCAGGCTCACGGCGGGCACGTTCATTGGTGCAGGGATGAAAATCATGCCAAGGATGTAGTATTAGATATTTGCCAAAAGGCTAATGCCAAAACCGTTACCAAGGGCAAATCTATGATCGGCGAGGAAATTGCCATCAACGATCATCTAGAAGCGAATGGGATAGAGCCCATTGAAACGGATTTAGGTGAATATATTATCCAATTGCGGAATGAACCGCCTAGCCATATCATCGCACCCGCCATACACGTGTCAAAAGAACAGGTGGCAGATGTATTCCGTTTAACCCATTCGGACCTAGATCCAGCACGAAACCTAGATGAACCGGACAATATTTTGGCAGAAGCCCGAGCTATGTTGCGCAACCGTTACATGGAAGCGGACGTAGGTATTACCGGCGCTAATTTTTTGGTAGCTGAGACCGGCTCTTCTATCATTGTCACAAACGAAGGGAACGGAGACCTAACCCAGACACTTCCAAGGGTTCATATTGTGCTAGCGAGCATAGAGAAAATAGTTCCCACGTTACTTGACGCAACAGCGCTCTTAAGAGTTTTAGCCCGAAGCGCGACAGGTCAAGAAATGTCCTCCTACACAACTTTTTCCACGGGACCGAAGCGGGATACAGATGTCGACGGCCCTAGTGAATATCACGTAATCTTGTTAGATAACGGCCGAAGTGATCTCCTAGATTCTGAATTTAAAGAAATGCTCCGCTGCATCAGATGCGGCGCCTGCCTAAATCATTGCCCAGTTTACGGCGCTATTGGCGGACATGCCTACGGATGGGTGTATCCTGGGCCAATGGGCTCCGTCCTATCCCCCGGTTTGATTGGCCTTCAAAACACAAAACATTTGCCGCAGGCTTCCACCTTGTGTGGTAAATGCGAAGAAGTCTGTCCCGTGCGCATTCCTTTACCCCTGTTGCTGAGGAACTGGCGTTTTCTCATCTATGATCGAGGCCTCACAGATCGAAAGTTAACTTTTGGCCTTTCCATTTGGGCATACTTAGCAAAACGCCCTATGCTATATCATCTCGTGGTCCGGTGGTTAATACGGGTGTTGGCCTTAGGTGCCCGAAAAAAAGGACGATACAAATATTTGCCGGGTTTGAAGGCGTGGACCCAAACCCGTGATTTCCCTGCTCCGCAAGGGAAAACCTTTATGCAGCAATGGCGATAACCAGCTGATGATTAATGCGCGCGAAGAGATTCTCAGCAAAATTAAAGCTGGTTTAGACCCTCTTCAAAGTAGGGCAAGGCGAGAAAAGTCTGTTGAGACCCGCCTTTCTAATCCATCCAAACACGTGATCCCTAAAAGGGCGCAGCTAGACCGAGCTAAAAGAATTCTCTTGTTCCAACAGATGGCAGAAGAGGTCGCCGCAACCACCTCTCGTATTTCTTCCCTTAATGAGTTACCAGAAACAATAATCGAATACCTGAACCGACATAATTTGCCGAGCCACATCAAAACAGACACAAACCCTCTTTTAAACCGTGTTGACTGGGCGAAGCACCCAACGCTTGAAGTAAAATACGGGAAGGCCGAAGACTGCGATCAAAACAGCGTCACGGTAGCGTTTGCCGGTGTTGCGGAAACGGGAACAGCCGTCTTAACCTCAGGGCCAAACAACCCAACTACACTCAATTTTCTACCCGAAAATCATATTATAATTTTACCTGTCTCACGCCTCTTCGGCACCTATGAAGAAACCTGGGCTCGCCTGCGGGCAGAAATGGGCGAGATTGAAAAAACTTTTCCCCGCACAGTCAATTGGATTACTGGCCCATCCCGGACTGGGGATATCGAGCAAACTATCCAACTTGGTATCCACGGCCCAAAGCGTTTACACGTGATACTAGTAGAAGGTAATGACGAAGAAACCGGATAAAACAATTAGCGACGCTGATCTTCTCGCTCATGTATTCCGAGACGTGCAGCCTTTACCGGGTCGCAAAATTACCAACTCTCCGCCAATCAGGTTTGGAACACGTAAACTCTCGTCTTCTGCCTCCCCAGTCTTAAAAACCAAAGGGAAAGACAGTCACGACACTAAACTACCCAACATACAACATGGTGATGCTCCTGGATTGGATAAACGCACCGCACAGAGGTTACGTCGGGGCAGGATAAATGTGGAAGCTCAACTTGACCTTCACGGGCTCAAACAAGACGAAGCCCACATGGCGCTAAATCGGTTCCTTACGCAATCATACAACGTTGGCCACCGATGTGTTTTAGTAATTACAGGAAAAGGAGCGCTATCCCAAGGCGGGGGTGTATTACGAAAAATGGTGCCCCTCTGGCTGAATGAGAACACCAACAGAAAATTTGTCTTATCGTTTACCTACTCAACTCCTGCGGATGGCGGAACTGGCGCAATCTATATTCTTTTGAAAAGGAAGCGAAGATGACACCGTTTGGGGCCCGTGTTCGTGAACTGCGTGATTTGAAGAAAATACCACAAAAAACAATGGCGGAAGACTTACATGTCTCCAGTGCTTATTTATCAGCGCTTGAACACGGAAATCGAGGACGACCGGGTCCAGGTTTTGTTATGCAAGTCGCCAATTATTTTGGACTAATATGGGATGATGTAGACAATCTTAAAATTCTGGCCAATCTCTCTCATCCAAGAGTACGAGTGGATACCGGAGGGCTCTCGCCTCAGGCTACACTATTAGCCAATCTTCTGGCTATCCATATTAGTGAATTGGATGGCGACACCATCAATCGAATCCTACGTGAAATGGGTTTTGATAAAGAATTTTAGTTTTAGTTCTTTTTGTGAAAGAATACATACCAGACCCAATTAATAAAACTTTCCAATGTATTCATGACACCGCTCGACAAATACAGATGCTGATTTAGGAACAAAAACAAGATAGTTATTTGCTAATCGACTTATTAACCGTGCCAGTAATAAAAAATTTCCCTACCCAATCGGATCTTCCAAGCTACTAGCCGACAAGAGCAATTTAACGCTTAATTCAAAATACCCTTGTTTTGCTTAGGCTTAATATAAAATTTAAAGAAACAAAATCCTATAAAATAAATTTTGTTAAATCGCCCACCTTCAAGAGATCTCCAACGCGGTTGTTAACCATATCTACATCTATTGTTACGGTTTCTCCAGAACGGTCCGCAGCGGAAAAACTAATTTCTTCAAGCAGTTTTTCCAACACCGTATGCAGTCGCCGGGCTCCGATATTTTCAACCGTACCGTTAATCTCAGCTGCGAGCTTAGCGAGTTGGTTAATTGCCTCTTCAGTAAAATCAAGCGTGAAATCTTCCGTCGCCATCAACGCAATATATTGTTTGATTAAACTCGCTTCCGGCTCGGTTAGTATACGAACAAAATCCTCTTCCGTAAGTGCTTGCAGTTCTACCCTGATGGGAAGCCTTCCTTGTAGTTCCGGCAACAAGTCGGATGGTTTGGCAAGATGAAAAGCTCCGGAAGCAATAAACAGGATATGATCCGTCTTGACTGGGCCGTATTTTGTGGCGACCGTAGTACCTTCAATCAACGGCAACAAGTCCCGCTGCACACCCTCCCGACTTACATCACCGCCTACACGTTCTGACCGAACGGTAATCTTATCAAACTCGTCGATAAAAACGATGCCATTGTTTTCGACCGTTTCCAACGCATCCCGGACGACTATATCTTCGTCTAATAGCTTGTCACTTTCTTCGGCCATTAATATTTCGTAGGAGTCTGGTACAGACATACGTTTAAGCGCCTTTTGCTGACCAAAAGCTTTCCCTAGCATGTCGTTCAGGTTGATCATGCCCATCTGCGCGCCGGGCATACCAGGAATGTCAAATGTCGGCATGCCGGTATTACTAGTTTCAGAAACTTCAACTTCCACTTCTTTGTCCGAAAGACTTCCTTCGCGCAGCATTTTGCGAAATTTTTGCCGTGTATCCTGACCAGCGTTATCACCAACCAAGGCATCAAGAACCCTTTCCTCAGCGTGTATTTCTGCCTTTGCCTGTACGGCTTTACGCTGGGTTTCCCTGGTTTCGTGGATGGCAATCTCTACAAGGTCTCGAACGATTGACTCAACGTCCCGTCCAACGTAGCCAACCTCCGTAAACTTTGTTGCCTCTACCTTTAGAAAAGGAGCCTGGGCTAATCGTGCAAGACGGCGGGCAATTTCTGTTTTTCCAACACCGGTAGGACCAATCATCAGTATGTTTTTTGGCAACACTTCTTCACGAAGGTCGTCTGAAAGCTGCTGACGGCGCCATCGGTTTCTAAGGGCGACCGCTACGGCACGCTTGGCATCAACCTGGCCGATTATAAAACGATCGAGCTCAGAGACTATTTCCCGAGGAGAAAAACTGGATCCTGAATTATTGTTCATTTTTCTGCAAGTTTCTCAATTACAATGTTTGTATTTGTATAGACACAAATACCCGCCGCGATTTCCATCGACTTCCGGGCGATGGTCTCCCCATCTAGATCGTCTCGGTCTATTAGCGCGCGGGCTGCGGCGAGAGCATAATTGCCACCGGAACCAATTCCAATGAGCCCGTCTTCCGGTTCCAGCACATCACCTGTACCTGAAACAATTAGCGAGACATTAGCATCCGCCACAGCCAACAGAGCTTCCAGTCGACGCAAATAGCGATCCGTGCGCCAGTCCTTAGCGAGCTCCACACATGCCCGGGTAAGTTGGCGCGGAAATTGTTCAAGCTTGGCCTCAAGGCGTTCAAACAAGGTAAAAGCATCGGCCGTTGCACCAGCAAAACCGGTAATCACAGAACCCGAAGCCAGTCTGCGGATTTTAAGGGCATTAGACTTAACCACCGTGTCACCCATGCTGACCTGACCATCGCCAGCCACCACCACATCTTTGCCTTTTCGCAAGCAAAGTATGGTCGTTGCATGCCAGTTGGGTAAAATTACGCCGTTTTGATTTGTCTGCATGTGCTTTTGTCGCCGTTTACAATATGTTTTATGCTTTGGAGCTCCATGATCACTGCAGAGGATGTAGTTTTATCTAGCCACACGTCAACTGAGACAACTACAGACTAGCAGACCGAGCGCTATCCTGCTACAAGTGCGCGGCATAGTTAAGGAGTATCCATAATGCGCCAAGGCAGCGTTGAGCGCAAAACAAATGAGACAAATATAAGCGGTAAAGTTAACCTAGACGGCGCTGGAATTTTTGAAATTTCTTCAGGGATCGGGTTTTTAGATCATATGCTTGAGCAGTTTTCGCGCCATAGCCTAATTGATCTGAAAGTGAAAGCAGATGGAGATCTACATATTGATTTTCATCATACTACCGAGGACACAGGTATTGTCATCGGCGAAGCAGTAAATGCGGCGCTCGGTGATCGCGCAGGGATCACCCGCTATGGATCAGCATTGGTGCCTCTTGACGAGGCCCTTACCAGAGTAGTTGTGGACTGCTCAAACCGTCCTTACCTGATTTGGAAGGTTGGTTTTTCCTGTAACAAGCTTGGCAAAATGGATACCGAGCTATTTAAAGAGTGGTTTCAAGCATTTTCGCAGGCCGCAGGCCTCACAGTTCACGTCGAAAATCTTTATGGCGAAAATAACCATCATATTATTGAGTCGGCGTATAAAGGTCTTGCCCGCGCCTTACGCCAAGCGGTGTCGCTTGATGAAAGGTCAGCGGGGGTAATTCCGTCAACCAAAGGCGTTTTGTCAGGCACCAGTTGAATACGGTGACCTTTATGTGGAAAACGTGAAAACTATGAGGTTCCACACGATACATTTGCCGGCAAAAAATTTTAGCACCCAAGTGCAAAATGAGAATCATCTCTTGCGCCAGATGGATGATATAGTGGCAGTGAAGGAAGGTTTCTGCTGGCCAGCGTTTCTGTTTTCATTGGTTTGGGCAACATTTCACCGGCTGTGGTTATTTGCTTTCAGCTTAATGGGTTTCTGTTCTGTAGCTTTTTTTACACTTTACCAACAAGGTGCCGAACCAAGTTTTAACTTAATAGTCTGTTTCGGTATTTTTGCACTGTTTGGCTATCTCGCTAACGATTTCCGACGATTCAAACTTAGAAGGGCCGGTTATTTGGAACGCGGTATCATTTTAGCTCCAACTGTGGGCGCCGCGGTTCAGCGCTATCTGAATACTTCGATCGCCAGGCACTGAGACAGACAGATGAATGTGGCAATTATCGACTATGGTTCTGGTAATCTGCGCTCCGCTACCAAAGCGTTTGAGCAAGCCGTTTCTGAACTAGGGGGCGGAACTATAAAGTTAACGAAGGACCCAGATGGGTTAAAAAATTTCAGCCACATTGTACTACCGGGCGTCGGCGCATTTTCTGATTGTATGACCAGACTATCCGCCATCGATGGGTTGATTGAGTCCCTGCAAGAACAAGTGTTCATCAAAGCCAAGCCCTTTCTCGGAATTTGCGTGGGTATGCAGTTGATGGCCGACGTGGGGCGGGAACACGGCAAAACTGACGGTTTTGGCTGGATTCCCGGGGAAGTTATATCAATATCTCCTCATAATAGAAACATCAAAGTCCCACATATGGGTTGGAACGATCTTCAAATTATTGACACAACCCATCCCTTCGTACAGGACCTACTTGAAGGGGTCCACACCTATTTCGTGCACTCTTATCATTTTGTTACCAAGGACAGAAGCCATGTATTAGCGACCGTCAACTATGGCAAACCTTTAACCGCTATTGTTGGACGAGATAATTTGATTGGTACCCAGTTCCACCCGGAAAAAAGTCAGCGAACAGGGCTTCGTTTCATCAAGAACTTCTTGGGTTGGCGACCATGATTTTCCTCCCCGCAATAGATTTGAAAGACGGCCAATGTGTCCGGCTACTTAAAGGTGATTTCAATCAAACCACGGTGTTTAACGATAATCCCGCTTCTCAAGCCAAAGCATTTGAAAAGGCCGGTTGTCAATGGATCCATGTGGTAGACCTAAACGGTGCTTTCGAAGGCAAACCAATTAATGGTAACGCGGTAGACAGTATAATCCAAGAAATCTCTATTCCCATAGAGCTCGGAGGTGGCATCCGTGACAGAGCTACCATTGACATGTGGCTGGAAAAAGGGGTTTCTCGCGTGGTCTTGGGAACGACAGCCTTAAGCAACCCAAATCTTGTTCGAGAAGCCTGTCGTGTTTACCCCAACCGAATAGCTGTTGGCATCGACACTAAAGCAGGTAAAGTTGCGTTAGAGGGCTGGTCCAAAACTTCTCAAATCTCGGCATTAGAACTTGCCAAAAAATATGAGGACGCTGGTGTCTCCGTTATTATATACACAGATATAGACCGAGATGGTACCATGAAAGGACCCAACATAGACGCCACATTGCAATTAGCTAACACTATTTCCATTCCCGTAATCATGTCAGGTGGGGTCTCTAGCATGGAAGATCTGAGAACATTGAAAATCATGGGTAATGGCGTTTTGGACGGGGTCATTTGTGGTCGCGCCATTTATGACAACCGTATTGACCCAGGAGAAGCGATAGCGCTTCTCGACGGACCGCCATGATATGCTAAAAACTCGAATCATTCCTTGCTTGGATGTAAATAATGGTCGTGTAGTCAAAGGCATAAATTTTATCGATTTGGTGGACGCCGGCGACCCTGTAGAGCAGGCCGTGATATACGATGCTGCCGGTGCAGACGAGCTTTGTTTTTTAGATATAACAGCCAGTCACGAAAACCGGAGCACGATAGTCGAAGTTGTTGCCAAGACCGCTGAAAAATGTTTCATGCCGCTCACCGTTGGCGGCGGTGTCCGCACGGTGGAAGACGTAAGAACACTGCTAATAGCGGGAGCTGACAAAGTCTCCATTAACACTGCCGCAATCAAGAACCCACAACTCATAAATGATGCTGCTAACAAATTTGGTAGCCAGTGCATGGTCGTTGCAATTGACGCTAAACGGGTGAATAAGAGCTACAAGATATTTACCCATGGCGGGCGTAAAGAAACCGATATCAGTGCGATTGAATGGGCTAAAAATGCAGAGGCTAGCGGAGCCGGAGAAATACTGCTCACCTCAATGGACCGGGATGGCACAAAAATGGGCTTTGACCTTGAATTAACTCGGTCCGTCTCAGATGCCCTATCCATCCCGTTAATTGCTTCCGGTGGAGTCGGCACTCTGGACCACTTAGCTGAAGGGGTAACTAAGGGACACGCGAGTGCTGTACTTGCCGCTTCTATCTTTCATTTTGGGCTCTATAATATTTCTGAAGCTAAAGCATATATGGAAAAGGTTGGTGTTGCTGTAAGACCAATTGAGATAATTTAAAATGACCCAAAACTCTAATGTCCTAAACCAGCTTTACTCTGTGATCCAAAATCGTAAGGGCGACAACCCTGAAACCTCATATACTGCAGAGCTTCTCTCTCAAGGTATGCCAAAAATAGCCCAAAAAGTGGGCGAGGAAGCGGTGGAAGTGATCACCGCTGCCTTAGTTGAAAATGAAAACAAGGTTATTAAGGAAAGTGCAGACCTTCTATATCACTTGTTAGTTCTTTGGGCCCAAAAGGGTGTTACGCCGGAAAACGTATGGAATGAACTCCGCTGCAGAGAGGGTACTTCCGGCGTTTTGGAGAAGACTTCTCGGCAAAAAGATTAAAGGAATAAATGGATATGGTTGCGAATTACGATACTAATAATGTTTTCGCAAAAATTCTTCGCGGTGAGATCCCTTGCTCAAAAGTGTATGAAAACGAATATGCGCTCGCCTTCAATGATATTGCACCTCAAGCCCCAGTGCATGTTCTTGTAATTCCCAAGGGACAATATGTGTCGATGGATGATTTTTCGGCACACGCATCGACTGAAGAGATTAGCGGGTTCATGTGCGCTGTCGGCGAGGTAGCACGACTGCTCGGCTTAATAGAAAACGGCTATCGAACTGTCACCAACATCGGACATTACGGAATGCAGGAGGTTCCACATTTACACACACATGTCTTCGGTGGAACAAAACTTGGGCCAATGCTCAACAAAACTATTTGAGCAAATGAAGCTTTTTCTCACAATATTCCAATTATAATCCCCTAAACATACGAAAAACCAGGAGATTGGTTACCATTTGAATTCACTTTATGGAATAACCGGCTTATATTGGTAAAAATTTAAATTAGCATTTTGCAGCGAGAGGCAAACCTAATGGCTGACGAAGAGTTTGCAAACACCACAGAAGGAGGAGACGCTGCCCTCATGGATGTCAATGTCGACATTGTTGCCGTGTTAGGTGTCGCTGAATTGAAAATCAGTCAAATACTGCAATTAGGCCGTGGAGCCGTCGTGGAGTTAGATCGTTTTGTGGGAGAACCAGTAGAGCTGCGTGCCGGAGGCAAAATAGTAGCCAAGGGTGAAGTAGTTGTCACCGATGAAAAACTAGCGGTTCAAATCACAAACGTGATAAAACCCCAAAATTAGACTATCCTCTCAATAATATAGTAGCAAATTAAACAGGGTGTTAAGTTTTGACAAAACCAAATTTAATGGCAGAAACCTATAAATTTCAGTTTAAAAATAGTAATTATTTATCCCGTATCCTGGCTATTTCTATAAAATTGAGGTGTTGCCCATTTTAAGCGGCAACTTGTGCCAGATTGCAAAATCTAAACACAACTTAATTATGAGCCATTAATCGATATTTTTTCTTCTATTGCATCCCAAACGTTAGCTTCTAGCTTAACATTGTCAAAATGGTTGATTTCTTGAAGACATGTGGGGGAGGTTACATTGATTTCGGTGATTTGATCGCCAATCACGTCAATTCCTACTAAAATTAGCCCCCGCTCGACCAAAGATGGTCCAATGGCTTCACAGATTTCCTCTTCTCGCCGACTTAGTTTCGCTTTTTGAGCGCAGCCACCCACGTGTAGGTTAGAACGGGACTCTCCTTTGGCAGGCACCCGGTTGAGAGCACCAACTGGCTTTCCATCAATGAGGATAATACGCTTGTCTCCATCCCTAACTTTAGGTTCATAACGCTGCGCAATTAAAGGCTCTCTGTAAAGTTTAGCAAATAATTCCAAGAGGGAATTAAGGTTCTCGTCCTCTGGCGCTAAATGAAACACGCCTGCACCACCATTTCCAAACAGTGGTTTTATTATAAGATCTTTATGCTGATCACGGAATTCCCTTATTTTGTCCCGATTCGAAGTGATCAACGTAGGCGGCATAAATTCTGCAAAGTGGGTTACAAACAGTTTTTCCGGAGCGTTACGGACACTTACAGGATCGTTTACGACATAAGTTTCAGGATGAACGTGCTCCAGCAAGTGCGTTGCCGTAATATAAGCCATATTAAAAGGCGGATCTTGGCGCATTAGCACCACGTCAGCTAGGCCAAGATTAAACCATTCTTTGTCTCCGAGAGAAAAATGATCCCCCTCAACTTCCCGAACCGTCAGTGCCCGTGCACAAGCGGTAACAGAATTCTTTTCGAGTGTTAAATCTTGAGGAAGGTAATGATAAAGCAAGTGGCCTCTGGCTTGAGCCTCTAAAGCCAGAATAAACGTGCTATCTGATTTAATATCGATAGCATCAATCGGATCCATCTGAATTGCAACAACGAGGCTCATACAACAACCCATTCCGTTTTCTAATTCAAAGGCCTTATTATCTTGAAGGCAACCTTTATTCGAAGGCTTTTTTCCTTAACTTAACATGATTAACTACGTTGATCACTCGACTGATAGAATTGGCGTGAGCCATAACCCTTGCCAGTTCGCTCTGGTCCTGGGCAATCCCAATCAAATAAACGGTTCTATTGACCGTCTCAATGGCATAATTAATGGCTAAGATATCTTTATCAAAAGCCAGTTTAGCTTTTAGTTTTGTCGTAATCCAAGTGTCGTGAGCATAGTCGGTAACTGTAGCCCCTTTTTCCAGCTGTATTTCATTTATAACATCTGTCACGCCAGCGACGCTCCAAGCAAGTTTTACCGCCTTATCCGATAACTTTAAATCCTTGGTTGCGCCCGTTAATAATACCCGACCATTATACACTTCAACGCCAATTGTAGTAGTGAGTTTTAGCCCTACATTGAGATACCTTGTTAGTACGAGGGCTTCTATCCGAAGGTCTTTAGCTCTGCCTTTAATACCTCGCTCTTGCGCTGCAGCAACACCAACCGTAGCTCCTGCCCCAACAACAGCAGTACAAGCGTTCAAGAATACAACCAGCAAAATCATTGCGTTAAATATAACTGTAGGTCGGTTTACTAAAGTCACAACAGCATGTGGCATCTATGAATTCCTATCTTTGGTTTGCTCCTTGGTTACCGTTGTATTTCCTTAAAGCAGTTAAGATTTCGTCAACTACTGGACAGCAACGGCAAGTTTTTTTATCGCTTTTAAAATTTAAGGATTCCTTAAATCAACTATTCCCAGGTTTAAACTGGGTTTGAAGATTGATAGCCATCATGTATATTTTTTTTCGCGACTGTTTGGTAATTGCGGCAACCTCAAAAACGGCGTCTCTAACACTCAAATTCTTAAGGCGCTCTCCCAGAATATTAGCTATTTCTTTATCGGATATTTTTTCGATCTCAAGAGCGGGTCCGACTACAACAACAATTTCCCCCCTCGGTTTTGCATTGTCTGCATAGTGTGCCCGCAATTCATTCAGAGAGCCGCGGCGAACCTCCTCATGTAGCTTAGTCAGTTCACGTAGAACCGCGGCCGGGCGATCTCCCAAGACACATAACATGTCTTTCAATGAGTTCACCAAGCGTTCGGGGCTTTCATAAAATATCAGTGACGCCGAAATTCCGGATATCTCCTCAAGTGTATTCCGACGCTGTTGGGATTTTGACGGCAAATAACCCAAAAACAAAAACCGGTCAGTAGGCAACCCAGAGAGAACTAACCCTGAAAGTCCAGCTGACGCCCCGGGGACCACCGTAACATATAACCCGGCCAAAATACTGTCGCGGATAAGCTTATAACCAGGGTCAGAAATTGAGGGCATCCCTGCATCGCAAACCAAAGCAACAGTTCCCCCGTTCTTGATTTCTTGGATCAAGAACGGTCGAACCGTATTCGCATTGTGATCATGGTAAGATGTAACTTTAGTTTTTATAGAGTGGCGAGAAAGTAGCTTTCTAGTTACACGTGTGTCTTCACAAGCTATCCTGTCAGCCAACATCAACACTTCAATCCCTCTTAAGGTTATATCTCCTAGATTCCCTATTGGGGTAGCTACCACATAAAGGCCACATTCTAGAGGTGACATGTCTTTTATCCGCTCGGGTTTACTTGCCCAATGAGACTTAATAGGTTTTGTTCCATGATATTTGTTCTTCAATCACGTAGTCTTGGGAACGATGGGGCCTAGATGATCTATTCATGGGAAACATTAACTTGGAAAACCGCCGCCTGCTTTTTTTTTGCATTTATGCTCCTTGGCGCTTGCCAACAACTTTTGCCTCAAATCCCACCAGACTTGCAAGTCTCAAATCAAACTAAAAATAACGTGGCCTTGTTAAGAAAGTCACAACCCCTCTCAAATAAACCTCAGCTCCCCAGACAACAGCTCATTATATACAACCATTCGACCGAAGACATTCCACCAATCTCCGTTACCCAAGCATTAATCCAATCTAAAGAACCCCCAGTTGAAGGGGGTGGAATGTCAACAGTCTTTACTGAAACACCAAGATTATCTGGCAATATCCCAATTTATCAGGCGGACCAAATTATAGGCCAATCCCCAAATCTGGCCGGAAACCATGAAACTAGCGTCAACCCAAATCTAAATAATACGGGCGAAACCTTTGCCGCACCACCACCCCCTCGGTTTAGATCAAATGTCCCTCGCGTTGCTTTATTGCTACCACTTTCTGGTCCACATTCTAAATTGGGTCACGCTTTTCTAAACGCTGCTGAGTTGGCCTTGTTCCACTTCGCCGACAAAGAGTTTGAGCTTATTCCCCAAGATACGATGGGCACCCCCGAGGGGGCCGCCGACGCTGCTGCTTTAGCCATAAGCGACGGAGTGTCTCTAATCTTGGGACCCCTCTTTTCGAGCTCCGTAACAGCCATAGCTAGCGCCGTACAAACTGCCGGCATTTCAGTTATTTCGTTTTCCAATGACCGAGATGTTGCTAGCGCTGACGTGTTCACCATGGGATTTTTGCCAAGCGAGCAAGTTGAGCGGGTAATCCATTTCGCTCACAAGAAAGGCCTAAACCGGTTTGCTTTATTAGCACCCAACAACCGTTACGGCATGGCCGTAAGTAAGTCTCTAGATGTTGTTGCAAAACAACTCGGCGTAGAAATTACAAATAACGCTTTTTACGACCCTGATGCCAATGATTTTAGACCCGTTGTGCAGGACCTCGCTAATTACCAACAACGACGGCAAAATCTTCTGGACGAGCGCAAAAAACTCGCAAATAGAAACGACGCTTTTGCGCAAGATGCGCTAAAAAAACTGAGGAACTTGCAGACCCTGGGTGACTTGCCCTTCGATGCATTGATGGTAGCAGATGGTGGCAAACGTCTCCAAGCAATCGCGGCGTTACTTCCATACTACGACATTGATCCTCAAAAAACCCGCTTGCTGGGCACAGGGCTGTGGGATTCAAAAACCTTAACCTCAGAGCCCGCTCTCGTTGGCGGATGGTTTGCCGCTCCCCCAAACAAAGAACGTCAAAGTTTTATCAAAAATTATCAAGAAATGTTTGGGATCTTACCGCCGCGCTTAGCTACCCTTGCCTATGACGCTACAGCACTTGCCGCCATTTTTGTAAAACCGGATGGCCGTTTTGATCTTTCCGAAATCTTGGTGCCGGAGGGATTTGGTGGACGTGATGGTATCTTTCGCTTTTCTTCTCAAGGACACACAAATAGGGGGCTTTCTATCTACCAGGTTGAGGAAAAAGGTGTTAAGGTGATTGAGAAAGCACCCACAAGCTTCAAAAACCCAACAAATTAAACTAACAACGCTCTTGCTATAGAATTTAGACGTCTCAAACCACTCTCCGTAAGCCTTAGTTTGGAGCGAGATCCAATTAAAAAACCACCCTTCACCAACATGTCCAACTTTTCTTCTTTCAAATGGTCAAATAGCCGACGACCAGTAAGGCGGTAAAACCGCTCTACATCTACTCCCTCAGAGACACGCAACCCAAAAAGAATTAATTCTTCCAATCGCTCTTGAAAGGCAAGTGTGTATCGTTTTTGAGTGCCTTCTCCATCGGTCCTAATTGAATCAAGCCATTTGTCGGGGTTTCTAAATTCCTGAATAGCCTCTGTTTCAAAAAAACCATCTTCGCTTTTCTTTGTCAGGCGTCCATGCGCGCCTGGCCCAAGGCCCAAATAGTCTTCTCCCCGCCAATACAATAAATTATGGGCACACTCATAACCGGGTCTTGCATGATTAGATATTTCATATGCGGGCAAACCAGCCAAATTTAGAATTTCTTGGGTACGTCTATAAAGTTGGTTGCTGAGACCTTCATTAACTTCCGGCACTTTTTCTCTATAAAAAACTGTCCCAGGCTCGATTGTCAGTTGATAGACAGAAATATGATTTTCACACAGGTTAAGTGCATTATTAAGCTCATTATCCCACCCTTCTAAAGTTTGCCCGGGCAAACCATACATTAAATCAATCGAAAAAAGCTTAAAAATCTGAGCCGCGGTCTCTAGGGCATCAATAGCCTCCAAAGCGGAATGCCGGCGGCCCAAAAATTTAAGAGAGTCATCGCTTAGAGATTGGACTCCCAAAGAGAGTCGATTGACGCCAGCTGACCGACAGGTTTCAAAGTTTTTAGCCTCCGCAGAAGAAGGGTTTGCCTCCATGGTCACCTCTACATTTTGCGCAACCGGCCAATAATTTTTAATGTTTTCGATGATGTCAGCCAGTGTCTCGGGTTCCATTAAACTCGGGGTGCCGCCACCAAAAAAAATACTGGTGACCCTACGGTGGCCGGTCTCGGCTGCATATCGTTCAATCTCGGCCCGAAAAGCCTGCCGCCAGACGTCATGATTTATTTTTTCCCTCACATGACTATTAAAGTCACAATAGGGACACTTAGAGGCGCAAAAAGGCCAGTGAATATAAATGCCAAAAGGGGCGTTATAATTGCTAGTCATGCGTTAAATACGTGAAGGGAAACAGCTTAACACTAATTTGTTAAATGCCTTTGTACGGTGACTGATGCGGTGTTTTATTTTTGGCTCCATTTCGCCGAAAGTGGTGTTATACCCGTTCGGAACAAAAATTGGATCGTAACCAAACCCTTCTTTTCCCCGGGGTGGCCATACCACATTTCCCTTTGCAACAGCTTCTACGGTCTCAACGTGTCCGTCGGGCCACGCAAGGCTCAGTGCACAAACAAAAGCAGCGCGACGATCTGTTATACCTTCCAGTTGTTTCTCTACCCTTCTCATTGCACTGTCAAAATCTTTGGCGCCACCAGCCCAACGCGCCGAATAAATGCCAGGCGCCCGCGCCAGGGAAAATACTTCTAGGCCAGAATCATCAGCCAAAGCAGGTAGGCCAGAACCGTTGGTGGCGGCTCTCGCCTTCAATTCTGCATTTGCCGCAAACGTAGAACCCGTTTCGTCTGGCTCCTGAAGGTTGAGATCCTTCGCAGCATGCGCTTTTACAACAAACGGCCGTAACAACTCCCTCACCTCTCTCACTTTTCCTGAATTGTGACTAGCAATCACTAGTTCACGACCGTAAAATCTTCTCGATGCAATTTGGTCAATAATTGCCACCAAACTTTACTAACCAAGACCAAGAGCACTTTTTTGCAGCTCAGAAATTTCATTGATGCCTTTCTCGGCTAACTTAATCATAGCTAATAACCTTTCATGAGAAAAAGGGGTTCCCTCCGCAGTGGCTTGGATCTCAATGACCGCGTTTTTATCCGTCATAACAAAATTAGCATCAACTTGAGCTCCGCTATCTTCTATATAGTCTAAGTCGAGAACGGCCACATCTTTGTAAATTCCACATGACACAGCAGCTACCATTCCTGCAAATGGTATGTCGGAGAGAAAGCCCGCTTTTGCTAAAGTTTTGCACGCCCCGTAAAGAGCTACAAACCCTCCCGTGACTGAAGCGGTTCGGGTGCCACCATCCGCTTGTAGAACATCGCAATCGACCTTAATTTGAAACTCGCCCAGCATTTCTAATTTAGTTGCTGCGCGCAGGGATCTTCCTATTAGCCGTTGAATTTCTTGAGTGCGGCCACCTTGTTTGCCACGCGACGCTTCCCGTGCTGTACGTTCTCCCGTCGAACGAGGCAGCATTCCATATTCTGCCGTGACCCACCCATGCCCCAAGTCCTTTAGCCATCCGGGCAAACGTTTTTCGACGGTGGCGGTACACAAGACATGAGTGTCACCAAATCTTGCGAGGCAGGAACCCTCCGCATGTTTGTTAACTCCCGTTTCCAAAGTAATTTGGCGTAATTGATTGGTTTCCCGTCCAGATGGTCTCATTAAGGATCCTTTACGATAAATTTTACTTGTACCCCTGCTAGGTTCATAAAAACTTGTCAACCAAAAGGGCCTTTTGTTTTCAGGCGCACACTAATTCACCTGCAAATTAATAAACTATAGTTTAGTTCAAATCGTTTTAAATCGGATTTATCATCTTCAACATATCTTGCGGTAATAAAAATTCCGATTAGATTAACTTTGAACTAAAAGACAACCCCTTTGGACATTGTATGCATGGCAACTGGAAGAAGTACTATTAGAGATTTGAACAAACGTTCACGCGATATATTTACGACAATTGTAGATGCTTATGTGGAAACAGGCGAACCTATAGGATCTAAAACTTTATCTCAAATACTGAAATCAACCTTGTCACCGGCAACTTTACGAAATGTCATGGCTGATTTAGAGGATGCCGGCTTACTATATTCGCCCCACACCTCCGCGGGTCGCCTTCCTACTAATGCTGGCCTGCGTATCTTTGTGGATGGTTTGCTGGAACTTGGAAACCTCAACAATGAAGATAAGAGCAATTTAGAGGGCAGGGTTGCCGGTACTGGTAGAAGTTTTGAGGAGGTGCTGGAAGAAGCAACCAACACGCTTTCTGGTCTCTCCAATTGTGCAGGTATAGTCTTAGCCCCAAAAATAGAAACTCCGTTAAAACATATTGAATTTTTCCATCTCAACCCTGGCCGCGCCTTGGTGGTGTTGGTAACAGCCGATGGCATCGTCGAAAACCGAATCATCGAAGTTCCCCGAGATATTCCGCCATCAGCATTTATAGAAGCTTCAAACTTTTTAAATTCCCGATTTGTTGGACAAACTATCAAGGATACTTGCGACAGTCTTTTGAGAGAGTTGGAAAAAAACCGGGCTTTACTTGACACCTTGACTTCTAAAGTTCTGGAAGCTGGCCTTGCAACCTTGGGCGGTGACAAAAAGGATGGAACACTAATTGTCACCGGTCACTCCAAATTATTGGAAGACGTTAATGCGATTGCAGATCTAGAACAAATTAGGAAGCTTTTTAGCGCGCTAGAAACCACTGAATTAATGTTAAAAGTGCTTGAAATGACCGATAAAGGGGAAGGTGTCCAGATATTTATTGGAGCCGATAATGACTTATTTGACCTGTCCGGTTGTTCATTTATTGTTGCGCCCTACAAGTCCAACCAAAACCAACTCGTTGGCGCAATTGGGGTCATAGGTCCCACCCGCATGAATTATGCCCGTATCATCCCAATGGTAGATTACACTGCCAAATTATTAAGCCGTATAATAGGTTAACATCTTTTATTGTAATCAAAGGTAACATTCAAATGACGGAAAGTCCGAAAGAAGAATCAAAAAAACAACATGACAAAGCAAACAAAAAAGACAACAGGAACGAAGAGCCAGAAATACAAGCTGCCAGCGTAACGGACATCAGCAACGAGCCCCCGGAAGGCATCAAAGAAAGCGATCAAGAGCGTGATGAAGCACCTGAAAGCAGCGATCCGAAGGATGACCTCCCAAGTTATGAAGAGTTAAACCTAGAGATTGTTGATTTAAAAGATCAATTGCTTCGTACGGTGGCCGAATCGGAAAATGTTCGCCGACGAACAGGGCGTGAAAAAGCAGACTCTCTCAAATATGCCATCACGAACTTTGCCCGCTCCGTTTTATCTGTGGCAGACAATCTTAGCCGGGCATTGGAGAGCGTAACATCAGAAGCCCGGGCGACCAGTGAAGATCTCGAAAATCTTTGTGTTGGCATTGAAATGACATGGAAAGAACTAGATAACGTCTATGAGAAATTCGAAATTACGCCAATTGATGCCCTTGGCAAAAAATTCGACCACAACTTACATCAGGCAATGTTTGAAATAGATGATCCAGATCAACCCGCCGGTGTTGTCGTTCAGCAAATTCAGAAAGGTTATATGATACATGATAGGCTTTTACGTCCGGCCATGGTGGGCGTATCCAAAGGAGGCCTGCCTCTCGAGAATGAGGATGAAAGCCAAGGGGTGGATCTTGAAAAATTGCCTAAAGACACCGCCGCAAAGGAAACGTCTTCCGCCTACGCGAAGCAAGCAGAGGCCACTAAACAAGATAACGACACAATCCCCAAAGTTGACAAAAAGCTTTGATATGCTGGGTTAAAACCCCTAAAAAAATTGTGAATATACGGTTGCGATGCCACCTAGTGCGACCTATATAGTCATCAAGGTTGTTGGATAAATAACTTTGCTTCATACCTCAGGTTTTTTCTCCCAAGTAGGTAACGAAGCCTCCAGCGACTTATAAAATTCATGCAATCATTGGCTTCAGCTTGTGTTGCTAAGTTGAGAGGACAGAATGAGTAAAGTAATTGGAATTGATCTTGGAACCACTAATTCTTGCGTCGCTCTTATGGAGGGATCGGATGCAAAAGTGATTGAAAACGCCGAAGGTGGTCGAACAACACCTTCCATGGTAGCCTTTTCTGACAACGAGCGGCTTGTTGGTCAACCGGCTAAGCGCCAAGCTGTTACAAATCCGGAAAACACACTTTTCGCCATCAAGCGCCTCGTCGGGCGACGTTATGACGATCCATTAACAGAAAAAGATAAGGATCTTGTCCCGTTCAGTATTGTTAGTGGGGAAAATGGTGATGCGTGGGTAGAGGCCGAAGGTGAAACATACAGCCCGAGCCAGGTAAGTGCATTTATTTTACAGAAGATGAAAGAAACTGCGGAAAGCTATTTAGGTGAGGCTGTTGAGCAAGCCGTTATTACCGTCCCGGCTTATTTTAATGACTCTCAACGTCAAGCCACGAAGGATGCCGGCAAGATTGCCGGTTTGGAAGTGCTGCGTATCATAAATGAGCCAACCGCGGCAGCACTAGCATACGGTCTAGAAAAAAAAGAAGGCGGGACCATTGCCGTCTATGATTTGGGTGGCGGAACCTTTGACGTTTCGGTTCTCGAAATTGGCGATGGCGTCTTCGAAGTGAAATCAACAAATGGAGACACGTTCCTCGGCGGCGAAGATTTTGACCAATGCATCATAGATTATCTCGCCAATGAGTTTAAAAAAGAACAGGGGGTAGACTTACGCGGTGACAAATTAGCCTTACAGCGCCTCAAGGAAGCTGCGGAAAAAGCGAAGACCGAACTTTCTAGTTCTATGCAGACGGAGGTTAACTTACCATTCATAACTGCGGATGCCAGTGGCCCCAAGCACCTAAACATAAAACTAACAAGGGCGAAATTAGAGGCTTTAGTTGAACAACTGATTGACCGCACCATTGGTCCATGCAAGGCGGCACTTAAAGATGCTGGAATTTCCGCCGGTGAAATAGATGAAGTGATACTGGTAGGTGGCATGACGCGGATGCCTAAAGTACAAGAAAGGGTGCAGGAGTTTTTTGGACGCGAGCCACATAAAGGTGTAAACCCCGATGAAGTCGTTGCTCTTGGAGCAGCCATTCAAGCTGGCGTTCTTCAAGGCGACGTCAAAGATGTATTGTTGCTTGACGTTACACCCCTTTCGCTAGGCATTGAGACTTTAGGTGGGGTGTTTACACGACTGATTGATCGCAATACGACTATCCCCACTCGCAAAAGCCAGGTTTTTTCTACAGCTGAGGACAACCAAAACGCCGTTACGATCCGGGTGTTCCAAGGTGAACGAGAAATGGCATCAGATAACAAGCTCCTTGGGCAATTTGATCTTGTTGGGATCCCCCCGTCATCGCGGGGCACGCCACAAATAGATGTCACTTTTGATATTGATGCCAATGGTATTGTTAATGTGTCTGCTAAGGACAAAGCTACCGGCAAAGAACAGAAAATTCGGATACAAGCTTCTGGTGGTTTGTCTGATGAAGATATAGAGAAGATGGTTCAGGAAGCTGAAACTCACGCGGAGGATGATAAAATACGCCGCGAATCGATTGAGGCTAAAAACAATGCCAGCGCTCTAATACATTCCACGGAAAAAAACCTTGAAGAGCATGGTGACAAAATACCCGAAACAGACCGTACAGAAATTGAAAGCGCCGTCCAGGCTCTTAAAGAAGTTTTAGAATCGGAGGATACTGACGAAATTAAATCAAAATCTGAGGCCTTAATGCAAGTGGCGATGAAGCTAGGGGAAGCTATGTATAAGGATAGCCAAGGCGACCCAGTGCCAGGGATGGATAATGTGCCGGATGATAGTAACACGGAGAAATCGAGTAAAAATGGCTCCGAAGATGAAACTGTGGTCGACGCAGATTTTGAAGAAGTGGAGCCTGAAAAAAAAGACGATTAAAATACGTCTACTGCTAGTTATCCCTCTTAACCACTACAGGGTCCAAACGCCTCACATAGTAGGCGTCCAGCCCGCTCGGTAAATGGATCCGGCTTAATGGCAAAAGAAGATTACTATAAAATTCTCGGTGTCGAACGTAACGCTGATGACCAAACCATAAAAAAAGCCTACCGAAATCTTGCCATGAAGTACCACCCAGACAGGAACCAGGGTGACGCCAAGGCAGAAAGAAGATTCAAAGACCTAAATGAAGCCAATGACGTTATTTCGGACGAGGAAAAACGCGCGGCCTATGACCGCTTCGGACATGCTGCATTTGAACAGGGGGGGGCCAGTTCTGGCGGATTTGATCAAGGTTTTGGACATGGCTTTTCTGGGTTTTCCGATATATTTGACGAAATGTTTGGTGATGCCTTTTCTGGAAACAGACAAGGTAGAAACAGTCAATCTGGACGAGGTGCTGACCTTCGGTACAATATGGAAATTTCATTAACAGAGGCTTTCAAGGGCAATAAAACTAATATCCGAGTGCCTTCGTCTGTACAATGTGATGCATGTAATGGTATTGGCTCAAAGAATGGCGCCGCACCAGAATCCTGCAACGCCTGCAACGGATACGGCAAAGTTCGGGCCCAACAAGGATTTTTTACCATCGAGCGCTCCTGCCCAACATGCCAGGGCAGTGGTCAGGTAATAAAGGAAGTCTGTAAAACTTGCACGGGACAGGGGCGGGTTCGCAAAGAAAAGACGTTATCTGTCACCATTCCGCCAGGAGTAGAGGACGGCACCCGCATACGGCTCTCAGGCGAAGGTGAGGCCGGCCGAAATAGCGCACCATCGGGTGACCTTTATATCTCTATTTCCGTGGCACCTCATCACATTTTTCAAAGAGATGGTGCAAATATTTATTGCAAAGTGCCTCTTCCACTGACTGCGGCGTGCCTTGGGGGGCATATAGAAGTGCCGACGGTAGATACCGGACGGGCTCGCGTTGCTATTCCTGCGGGGACCCAGTCTGGACACCAGTATCGGCTTAAAGGAAAAGGCATGTCTATCCTCCGGTCTAAGGAAAGAGGAGATATGTTTGTCCACGCCAGTGTGGAAACCCCCATCAATCTCTCAAAAAAACAAAAAGAGCTGCTGAAAGAATTTGAAAAAGAAGGCAAAACTATTAAGAACAGCCCCCAATCAGACGGTTTTTTTTCTAAAGTCAAAGATATTTGGGAAGATTTAAAAGATTAACATTGTAAAAAGGCGTCAGACCCCTTTAATTTACCTCTATGAAAGTAGGTATAGTCGGATGCGCCGGTCGAATGGGCCAGATGCTTGTAAGGGAGGTACTGGCAACCTCCGGTTGCGAGCTCTGTGGTGGCACTGAAAGCCCCGGACATTTAGCATTAGGTCAAGATATTGCAGCACGTATTGGACTCAGCCCGTGTGGGCTCGATATACGAGATGATACTCCTTCACTCTTTCAAATCTCAGATGTGGTTATTGACTTCACTCTTGCCACAATAACGGAAACCCATACCGCTTTGGCGGCCCAACACGGGACAAAACTTATATTAGGAACAACAGGTCACGATGAACAACAAATATCCTCTATTACTGCAGCCGCAAAAAAGACAACTATCGTTAAGGCAATGAATTTTTCTGTCGGGATCAATATTTTGTTGAAATTAACCAAGGATATAGCAAGGACTGTTGATGAAGAATTTGATATTGAAATCGTAGAGATGCATCATAGACATAAGATAGATTCGCCGTCAGGAACGGCGATTGGACTTGGTGAAGCTGCCGCGGCAGGCCGCAAAACTGCGCTTCCTGATGTTGCAAACTGGGGTCGCGACCGGGGAACAGGCAAACGCTCACCTGGAGAAATTGGATTTGCTTCGTTACGAGGAGGTGAGGTTGTTGGCGAACATAAGGTTATTTTTGCGGGCAACTCCGAACGAATTGAACTTAGTCATACTGCTTACTCAAGGGAACTATTTGCCAAAGGGGCAGTTATCGCAGCAAAATGGGCTAACCACAAAGATACTGGTCTCTATGATATGATTGATGTTTTAGGTATGGGAGAATAGGCCCGGCTCTGTACGCAATTTCCTCAAGGCTCGCTGCAGTGTATTCAAAAGTACCACTTTTTCCTCTGGGGTTAAAAACACTCCCACGTTATAGGTTCTACCTTTTGACGCGAGAATAATATGCCTAAAAACACCTTTTGCTCTGCCAATTTCAACCCTAAGCCAAAGAGGCTCAAGGTTTGTAATACTTACGTTCCCATAACGATCTATACGGCGAAAGAGCAAGCTGTGACCCGATAGAATTATTTGCTCCGCCATGCGAGAATTACGTACGCAAAATCGGTAGACGGCAAATAGTAAAATAATTTCAATGCCCATGAAACCCAAAACCGGTTGGGCACCAATAAGAGCGAACGTTACTCCCACTAATACACACACACACCCGAATAAAGATAAAATCCACCGCACTGCGGAGAGCTTGATAGCTACGCTTGGTGATAAATAAGCTTTTAAAAGTATGCCATTTATTTGACTGGTGCCTTCTTGGTGTCTGAGATCAATCATTACAACCCTCTGGTCAAAGCTTAAATTAAGTTAAGACAACAGGTGTGCTTACCAACACAATCTGCTAAACGAGAAGACCTTAAAAAGGCACCAATTATTATGAACAAGACGACCACAGAGCTCTTCTACCGCAAGTTAAAAAATGAAAATCCTAACCCAAAAGGGGAACTAAACTATATAAATTCCTACACTCTATTAGTCGCTGTGGTTCTTTCGGCCCAAGCTACCGATGTAAGTGTAAACAAGGCCACCAAAAATTTATTTAAAATTGCCAAGACCCCGGAACAAATGCTGGATCTGGGAGAAGCAAATTTAAAAAACCATATAAAGACTATCGGCCTATACAATTCAAAAGCAAAAAACATCATTAATCTTAGCCTTATGCTGAAGACTAAACACCGTAGCATCATTCCCCAGGACCTGGAAACCCTACAACAGTTGCCCGGCGTCGGGCGCAAGACCGCCAACGTCGTTCTAAACATGGCGTTTGGCGATCCCACTATCGCCGTCGATACTCATGTTTTTCGTATAGCAAATCGTACCGGCCTCGCCGAAGGAAAAACACCGCTTGAGGTGGAAAAAATATTAAAAAGAATAACACCTAACAAGTTTAAACATCACGCTCATCATTGGTTAATTCTACACGGGAGATATGTTTGCAAATCTCGTAAGCCGGATTGTCCGAATTGTGTTGTTCGAGAATACTGCAACTTTAAAGCCAAAACTACTATTTAAAATTTTTCCAGGCCTGTCTTTCGGCATTTTCTAAAATTGAAATTCCCCGCCCCCAGCAAGCAACACGTTATTTAGCATATCTTATATAAAGTTACTTTTAGTTTTTGTAATCTATTTCCTAAATATTCTCTTTTATTTCCCCCGGGACTATGCTGGCTTCATTTTCAAAATGCTTCTAAAACACTCGTCTTCGTCAGCGTTTTTATTGTTTTGTCCCAATGATTCTACATACTCAGCTGTTACTCTTCGGTCTGTCTCATACAAAAAAATATTAACAATACATATCGTGGTTCTATATTGCCATATTCTCGCTGGGGGCTCTAAACGCCTAAAAACAGGAAACCCCATGGTTTTTATAATCTCGGGACCATCCATGCCGACCAAGCGGTGTTTCAAACCGGAAACATCAATATTTTGTTGTTCCTCCTCAACATGTTTATCTCTTGGCGGTTGGTTTTTAAATTTATCTTCTAAAACAACTTTTTTTTCATTGCTCTTTTTGTCTAGGGGAACTTCCTTAAGAACACCCTTATCTTCATGGGTTATGGGAGTTCTTTTAGGTGTTGGTATTTTAGGTTGGTCGCTTAATGGCTCCGGAGAAGGCAGAACCTGTTTTAACGCAACCTGTTGAGCAGCACAGGCCCAAAGGGCTGTAGTTAATACACCCGCGACGATAAGATTGTTAAATGTACGGTAAAACAAAAGATGTGCAACAAATTAAGTGTTTGGCCTGTCCACCTAATATACTGGTTCCTAATTTTTGTCGCTTGGTTTAGCTGATCCATTGGGAGAATTAAACGATGCCATATCACCAGAAATTTCACCACCAGATTCTATTACTATCTTACCGTAACGCACAGAGCCGCTTACCCGCCCTTCTTTCTGAATTCGCAAAACGCCCTTAACCTCTAGCTTGCCTTCAAAATAGCCATTAATTTGAGCTGTTTCGACTTTAGCAGAGCCTTTGAAAATTCCGCTTGACGAAATTTCAATTATTTCAGCGTTTGTTAGATTAACCTTAACATTGCCTTCTACTATTAGCTTGTCGCAAGAAGTGATCTCACCACTAAGAGAGATGTTTTCCCCGACAGTTAAACAATTAGATTTATCGTCAAAACGCGCTGGGACGCCTTCACCATACCTTGGTATTCCGGGGACCCCACCAAAATGCCGCGGGATGGTTGGTTGGACGCGTTGATCTTTCAGTCCACCCGGGTTGCGGCTTTCAGATTTAATAAACGGCTTTAGTGGTGGCGTTTGATGTTCTTTCCTGTCATCTATGTCTGGTTTGGGCTCCGACGCGTCAGCCTTCTTCTTGCCTGTGGTTGCCATTTCTTTCTTCCTCCCTTAAGACGTTCTAAGCGTGTTACGCCAAACCTCAACTAAATTAACCATGGCCGCAACAGAAATCACTGGGGCTATAAAATTAACAATTGGAATAGTCATCATAAAGGCAATTACCGTGCCCGCAAGAAACAGTTGGCCACGAAAAGCCCGCCTTAAAAATTGCGCTTCAGCCGAGTTGACTCGCCGAAGGGCCACCAGTTCAAAATACTCCCTTCCCATAAGATACCCGTTTAAAGCGTAAAAAACAAAGGGCGAAACTGGAAACAATACAGCGTAAACAGGAATAACAAAAATGTTAAGGACCAGAGAAATGGCTACGAACTTGATGGTTACCACAATAATTTCTCTTTTACCTTGTTTTCGGGGTTCAGGTAGGTATGGGTAAAGTTCTGTCTCAACGGCTAGTGCCACATCTTCTGAGAAGAAACAGACAATTAAGTACACAACAGAGGGAAACAACAAACAAGAGAGAAACAGAACCAAAGCTACACCGAAGAGGTCTGTGAAAAATTCTAAGATCGGATTGAACAAACCCAAGAACCCGTTAAAAACAAAGATATCGGTCCCAAACAAAAACAAACTGATAACAAACACCAAAAGCATAAAGATAGCCGCAGAACCAACCAGTCCCAACCAAATCACACGTCTCAGAGATTTGTTTGCTAGTTGGGACACTGCTATTAAAAATACTCTTATCAGCATAATGATTGATCTAATTACCAATAATCAGAAAAATGCTATTAAGCATATTATCTCTACTCTTGTTTTTTTCTCGGCTTGTCGCAACACACCCGCGCCCTATACTAAGCAATATAAGAAAAACCAAATTATAGTGCTAGATGATTACGACTGAACATGATGTAGTTGGTATTGGCAACGCAATTGTCGACGTCATTACCCAAACTGACGACGCTTTCATACGTAAACACGCCCTCACCAAGGGCACTATGGCGATCATTGACGCGGCGGTAGCAGAAGAATTGTACCGTAAAAAGGGCTCTTCTATAGAAATACCCGGCGGCTCTGCCGCAAATACAATGGCGGGGATAGCGGGTCTCGGTGGCAGAGTAGCGTTTGTTGGCAAAGTCGGGAACGATCAATTAGGAGATGTTTTTAGACACAATATTTGCGCCACCGGCTTAAACTTTGAAACGGTCCCCAATACCAACGACATCCCCACGGCGAGATGCTTCATATTTGTTACCCCAGATGGTGAACGGACCATGCAAACTTATTTAGGGGCTTGTGCCGAACTGCAACCGGAAGACGTTGATGCCAAACTTATAGCTAATTCTATGGTGACCTATCTCGAGGGATATCTTTGGGATCCTCCTGGCGCAAAAAAAGCGTTGGTTAAAGCCGCCGATGTTGCCGCAAAAGCTGGACAAATTGTCTCGTTAAGCCTTTCAGATCCTTTCTGCGTCACCAGACATCGAGAAGAATTGTTAGGTTTTGTACAACACCGAGTTAATATATTATTTGCCAATGAAGAAGAAATCCAATCACTCTATTTGGTTGAAACTTTTGATCAGGCTGTGCGAGAGTGCCGCGACCTCTGTGATGTTGTGGTTCTTACCAGAGGCTCCGTTGGTTCAGTTATAATCTCGAGTGACAATACCTATGTTATTAATGCTGAACCAGTTGAAAGGGTTGTCGATACTACTGGTGCCGGTGACGCCTATGCCGCCGGCTTTCTATATGGCTATACACAAGGTAGAGATCTTTCAGCTTGTGCCCGAATAGGAGGAATTTGCGCAGGCGAGATTATCACGCATTACGGTGCCCAGTCTGAACAGGATCTCTCAAAACTAATCAGGGAAACGCTTCGCTAGTAAGAATGAAAAACTGCTTTTAGAATGTTACTGGAATAGCAAAATTAGAAAACTATCAAAACTCAACAAACCAAATAATTATGCCAGAGATTTACAACTCAAGCACGCCAACAGTTAATTTTGGTAGACAAACCTTCGAAACCTCATGGTTTTGGCGAGTTCTGCCGGCCGGGATGCGTCGGAGGTGGTGGCTTTTCCGGGTTTTTGACTTGATTGCCCGATATTGGCCAGTATTCGGAAACCGCAAAGGTCTCTTGGTAGTAAGAATGGACGGTATTGGAGACATGGTGCTTTTCCGCCAAGCACTAGATCTTCATGCAGACATTTTTGGTGTCCGTAACTCAGATATCATTGTTCTTGGTTGTAAATCCTGGGCAAGCGTTGCTGATGAACTGTTCAAAAACTATCGATTGATCATAATGGATGAACACGCCTTTGCACGCCAGCCGTTTTATCGATTCAAAATTTCGCTAATGGTCCGGCGCTTGAATGTTGAAACCGCCATCTGCGATTCATATTTTCGCCGTGCTATGATGGCTGACAGCCTTGTTTGGGTCTCAGCGGCTAATACCAATATTGTTTCTTTGCCTTTTATCAACGAGCCTACTAGGACGGAATTCACCTATTATCTGAGCCAAGTGGATATGATTATCGACACTGGGCCGTATCCGACCCACGAAATTATCCGGCATTGTAATTTTCTCTCGGCTCTTTCCAAAAAACCGCTGTCACCCATTGCTCCATCGGTTTCTTGGGAGGAAGAATTGAACTCCTTCCCGGTCAATTCTCCCTACGTTGTTCTCAGCCCCGGGAGCAACGAATATGGGCGCCGTTGGCCTTATGAAAACTATGCCATGGTAGCCAAAAACTTACATGATAGAGGCTACAGTATCGTCATCGTGGGGGGGCAGGATGAACACAAAGAAACACCACCGGAGCAGCTCAGCAGTAGCAACGGTGTAACGGACCTCGCGGGGAAAACACGCCTCCCTGAATTGATAAATATACTTAAACACGCTGCCGCTACTGTTAGTAATGATACCGGGCCGGCGCACCTAAGTATCGCTCTCGGGACACCCACCGTAGTAATATTGGGTGGGGGCCACTTTGGAAGCTTTTTTCCCTACCCCGACACCATAGCACTC
>JYMV01040018.1_pt1 | contig 28439 bp, 26 predicted proteins | sample 338911 | NCBI WGS metagenome assembly JYMV01 (sample SAMN03354496, study PRJNA234377) | hydrothermal vent metagenome | biome: Deep sea; feature: Hydrothermal plumes at the Eastern Lau Spreading Center, Western Pacific Ocean; material: Seawater | place: Tonga | collected 2009 | depth 2000 m m
TAGAGCACCCGAAAATACAAAATTAAATGCTTTTATTTTTGGCAAGTCGTACCTCGTAGTGGGACCATCCGTGATGTGTTTAAATTGTTCCATCACCGTTTCTGATATAAGATAGCATGCTAAATGATCATACCTTTTATGATCGTAAGCAACCACTGAGATATTGACACTGCTCCCCTTATCACCGGCGCGTGTGTGTGCCAGGTCATAAAACAACATGGTCAAGTTAATTGTCCCACGCGTACCGAAGGGTTTACCAACTGGCGTGGGAGCAAGACCGATTGTACGGCAAATAAATCACGTACGACCTGAGTAGCGCCCGCACCGCCGGCCAGACCATTCGTATAAAGCGTTTCCACTTCAAGTCCTATAGCCACCACCGATCTTCTAAAAGCACTGCGCCCCGCGACGCGAAGGCGCACTTCGTAAGGCTCCAACTGAGTCTCCATTTTGCCATGCAGACTCTCCATGCCGATCAGTTCTGTCCGAAAATCTTCATAGACAAAGCCGCACATTTTGAGACGATCTGCAACGACCTCACCTGCAAGTCGAGCGCGGGCGACAGAGTTAATTCCAGCATAAGAGATCTCTCCCATACCGATATACCCATCGTGATACCCAACACTAACTTTGTAAGTCTCAGTCCGCGCTCTCGCCCTTGCGCCAACGACACGCACTCGATTTTGACCAGTTGTCTCAAAGTGGACATCAGTTACATCGAGCACACAATCTGGAGTGATGTAGCAAGATGGGTCATGCACCTCATACAACAATTGCTCGGCACACGTCCTCTCATCGATCCGACCCCCAGAACCCTTCACCTTGCCAATCTCTACCACACCCTTTTGATCAACATCCGCAAAAGGAAACCCTAATCGTGTCAAGCCACTTACATCCTTCCTTCCGGGATCTGCAAAATACCCACCGGTGACCTGGCCTGCACATTCCAGCAGACGGCCGGCAACGGTACCACATGCGAGTCCAGCGTAGTCATTGTAAGACCAATTTAGATGATAAAGAATCGGAGCAAGAAACAGAGACGGATCGGAAACCCTTCCGGTAATAATTACCTCGGCCCCGGTATGCAAAGCGGCTAGAATCGCGTCGGCGCCCAAATAGGCGTTAGCAGAAGCCATTTTCGGCAAAATTTCTTCTAAATGCATCCCCGTCTCAATTAGTTCAAGTTCGGGCATGCCAACGACAACATTGCGTACATCGTCACCAAGCACCACTGCAGCGCGGAGACCCGAAAACCCTAATTCGTTGGCGATTTCACACACACGCCGTGCTGCTTTAACGGGGTTTGCAGCACCCATGTTCGTGATCACTCTTACACCGTGTTTCATACACCCCGGGCGGACCGCACGAATGCGATCAGGAAGAAGGGGATTGTAGCCCTTCCCAGGATCTCTAATTCGAGCCAAGTTTTCCCGCGCAATGGTCCGCTCTGCCAAGCACTCAAAAGCAAGAAAATCGATCTCGCCTTTCTCAGCGAGTTCAACTGCTGGCTCCCAGCGATCTCCAGCATAACCGGCACCCGAACCAATCCGCACTTTGTCAGCCATCCTTTTATGAACCTTAAGACTGAATCATCACAGACTCGTTTGCGCAGCTGGCAGTCAATACTCTCTGTGACATTGTTGGTACATCCTCTCGTGAATTTGTTTCGCACACCATACCCCGTGTGCCACTGCAGATTGGTCGCGGTTGTTATGGAGAACAAGGAAGTTTGCGAGTTCGTCCAAACCAAGTCAATCGCTGCATGAATCCCAAAATTTATGAGACAGAACATATGCCATCTCTTGCCGACCCAACGGCCCGGCCCTAAGCTCCCAGTTACTCTCCGGGAGAAACTTATGCGCGACAATCAATTACCCGGCCGTTCCCCAGTACATGCTACCGGTGCAATGGCGGCCACCTCGCACCCTGCTGCAACTCTCGCCGCAATCGACATGATGCGGACGGGTGGAAATGCAATCGACGCGGCAATTACCGCAGCCGCCGTGCTCAGTGTAGTGGAACCACATTCGACCAGTATAGGCGGCGATTGCTTTGCTCTCTACACCCCTAGCGGCGGTGATGTCATTGCGATTAACGGTTCGGGGAAAGCGCCAAACGGAGCTACCGTTGATTGGTTTCAGAAACAAGGCTTAACCTCGATCGATTACCAGAGCCCTCATGCAGTCGTGGTGCCGGGCTGCATAGCAGCATGGCAGAAACTTTCGAACGATTACGGTCGAAAAGGCCTCGACGCATGTCTTCAACCAGGCATCAAATTCGCCGAGAACGGTTACCCCGTTCACGCTGTCATTGCCAACGCCTGGGAAAACAGTGCCGACAAACTCGCGACAGACGAAAATTCTCGTCAGATTTTCCTTCCCAACGGAAGTGCGCCAAAGGCCGGCGACATTCACCATCAACCGGCCTTAGCTAAAACCTTCCGCACAATAGCTGACCGAGGCAGCATTGGATTTTATCAGGGCGAGACCGCTGAACGGATGGTGGCTTACTTGCGAGGCAAAGGTGGCTTACACACACTCGATGATTTTGCTTCCACAAAGGCGGACTATGTCGAACCAATATCCACAGACTATCGTGGCTACGAAATCGTCGAATGCCCGCCCAACGGCCAGGGTATCATCGCACTTGAAATATTTAATATCCTCAATGGGTTTGATTTGCCGACACTCGAGCCTCTGGGAGTCGAACGTCTTCATATTGAAGCCGAAGCAACCCGATTGGCTTTCCGTGATCGCGCAGCCTTTCTAGCCGATCCTACCCAAGCTGAGGTCCCTGTGGATCATTTACTTTCCGAGGACTATGCCAAAGGCCTGCGTAAAAGCATCAGCATGGATAGAGCAATGGCGGAACTACCGACGCCAGGCGAAACATCGCATGCTGACACTGTCTATCTCACCGTAGTCGATGAGGATCGAAACGCGGTTTCTTTCATCAATTCAATATTTCATTCCTTTGGTAGCGGCTTACTGGATGCACAAACAGGTGTTCTGTTCAACAACCGTGGCGCCAGCTTTGTGATCGATCCCCATCACCCAAACTGTATTGCTCCAAAAAAACGACCAATGCATACGATCATCCCCGGAATGATGAGAAAGAACGGTCGTGCGATCATGCCTTTTGGAGTAATGGGTGGCCATTACCAGCCAGTCGGTCACGTTCATTTTGCAACAAACATTTTAGATTACGGCATGGACGTGCAAGAAGCACTGGACGCACCGCGCGCTTTCGCATTTGCGAACCAGCTTCAAGTCGAGCGAGGCATACAAACCAAAGTCGTAAAGGGTTTACGTTCGCTCGGCCATGATGTGGTGCAAGCGGAAACCCCGCTTGGCGGCGGACAGGCGATAGAGATTAATTGGGAGACTGGAGTGCTGACTGGCGGCTCCGACCCACGCAAGGATGGATGCGCTCTGGGATACTGACCGGTAGGTTACTCTTCGGGATAACATCCAACCATTATCGCGCGCTGGCGCGTAAGGGCGTTGATCATGTCCATTGTTGGGGTCTCCACTCCCACCACTCGTCCTAGTTCACACACCGCGCCAAGCAGTGCATCGAGTTCAAGAGTTTTACCGGCCTCCAGATCCTGAAGAGTTGAGGATTTGTGATCTCCAACTTGGGCGCCACCGTCAATTCGTCTTTCTAGGTCTATGGGAAATTTGACGCCCAGCGTCTCCCCAATTTCCTGCGCCTCAACCATCATCGCTCGAACCACGGAACGAACACCCGGATCGGTACCGATTTCGCGAAGCGTCGCTCCGGTAAGTACACTAATCGGATTGAACGACATGTTGCCCCACAATTTTACCCAGATATCATCACGGATCCGAGATCGAACAGGAGCTCTCAGTCCAGCCGCAATCATGACTTCGCTTAGCGCCAACACTCGGTCAGTGCGAGAACCATCCGGTTCACCTAATGGCACCCTATTTAATGCAACATGTTGGATTACGCCCGGTTCCACAATTTCTGCGGCGGGATAAACCACGCAACCAATCACTCGGTTGGGTCCAATGTGGTTCCACTGTGCGCCCCCTGGATCTAAAATCTCAATCCTTCGACCCTCAAATGGACCATCAAGCTTGTAGAAATACCACCAGGGCACTCCGTTCACGGCGGGCACTACCGCCGTGTTGGGCCCAAGCAACGGCCCCATTTTAGGAGCGATGACCGGGCCACTATGGGCCTTAACTGTGACGATTACGTAATCTTGAACCGAAAAATCCTCGGGATTCTCACTACACGGTAAACGGATATTGGTTTCCTTCCCATCCTCCCGCAGTGTCAAACCGTTGTTCTGAATTGCACGCAAATGAGGCCCGCGAGCAATTAGGCTGACATCAACACCACCGAGAGAGAGCCGAGCACCCAGATAGCCGCCGATCGCACCGGCACCGTAGATACAAACCTTCACTTTACCAGGCCAATCTTCTCTGCAAGACCGATCCTTTGCAATTTCCCGGTCTGGCCTTTAGGAATCTCGTCGAGAAATACAACCTGCCGAGGTACTTTGAAGTCGGCCAGTCTCTGGCGGACAAAAGCACGGAGCACATCAGAATCTGCGTCTGCGCCTTCGGCCAAAACAACCGCAACGGCCACATCCTCACCTAGTTTCTCGTGGGGAACAGCGAAAGTAACCACCTGCGCTACCGCGGGATGATCCATTAAAACCTCATCCACCTCACGTGGGCTTATCTTCTCTCCACCACGATTAATTATCTCCTTTAATCGGCCCGTAATCGTAAGGTAACCATCTTCGTCAATCACACCCTGATCACCGGTACGAAACCAGCCTTTGGTAAAAGCAGCCGCGTTCGCTGCGGGATTCCCCTCATAACCTTGGGTCACATTCGAACCCCGGATCACGATTTCGCCGATTATACCGGCCGAAAGAACAGTACCAATCTCGTCCATGATCGCAACCTCTGGCCCAGCAGCAGGACCAACTGTTCCCGGTTTTCGCGAGGAGGGCGGCAATGGATTACTCGCCATCTGGTGGGCTGCCTCGGTCATACCGTATGATTCGATCACCGGCGCACTGAAGGTGTCCTCAAGTTCCCTCATGACCTGAGGCGGCAAAGAAGAGGAGGAGGAACGGATGAAACGCAGAGGATTTGACTCAATGGTCTCCCGATTGCGTGAGGCGCGGGTTAAAATTGCTTGATGCATAGTAGGAACAGCCGTGTACCAGGTAGGTTTGAAATCAGCCATCCATGCAAAAAATTTAAGTGCATTGAAGCCAGGCGTGCACGCCACGCTTCCGCCAGCAGCCAGCGATGCAAGTACCGCAGCTATCAATCCGTGAATATGAAACAATGGCATGATGTTTAAACAACAATCGTTGGCGGAAAGTGCCAACGTCTCTCCAATGTGCTGGGCAGAGGCGGTGAGATTTCTATGGCTTAATGGGACAATTTTTGGTCGTGACGTGGTGCCAGAGGTATGTAAAACCAACGCAGTGTCATTGACCACAACAGGACTCTTGCTCACCAGAGGTGTTGCAGCCTTTGGATAAAGTTCGAAAAGCCCAGTTACCTGATTATCGGGTTCAAGCTCGATCACCGGAATACCATGGTCAGCCGCCACAGCCCTTGCGGGAGATTCAAATCCAGCCATTATCACGAGAACGCGAGCGTTAAGATCACTTAGAAAGAAACTGAATTCCTCTGCGCGGTACGACGGATTAAGTGGTGCCGCAGTTGCACCGGCTGCTATCGAAACAAACGCGCTCGCCATATGTGGGCCGTTCGGGAGAACAATTGCGACCCGATCCCCTCTGCCAACACCAAAAGTTTTAAGTGCGGCAACCACCTTGGTAACGTGTAATTTGAACGTGGCATAGTTGAGTGCTTCAGTGTCCGGAGCAACGATAGCTGGTGCATCGGCAGCACCATTGTGTAAAAGGTTTATAATCGTGTTCTGCATGGACGGTTCCTGTCCAGTGGTGCTGTTAGCGCAGCATACCTAAAACCGTTGGCATGCCGGATTAACGCCAACTCTAATGTCTCCACCCCAAACTACGATATTTAGCGAGGGCAGTCCCAAATCAAACGGACTTTGCTATACCCCACACTGCAACGAAACGCCATTAGCTCTCCACATTGTGTATCACTCCGGACGTGATAGGGTTCCAGACTATTAGGCGCGGTGTGCCTAAGCTTGCCGGGAGTCTTTCATGTCACCATCTGCACTTTCATCCGCCGACATTAACCTCGGCACAAACCCTAACGATCTCGAACCATATTGGATGCCTTTCACAGCGAATCGGCAGTTCAAGAACGCGCCTCGTCTTTTAGTTGAAGCAAAAGATATGCATTACACGAATGCGGAAGGGCGTAAAATTTTAGATGGGACAGCCGGCCTTTGGTGTGTAAACGCTGGCCATGGTCGCCAACCGATCATCGAAGCTGTACAAAAACAAGTCGCAACCATGGACTATGCCCCTGGATTTCAGATGGGACATCCCATGTCGTTCGCACTAGCAGCACGACTCGCAACGATGATGCCTGGTGATCTAGATCACGTATTCTTCACCAATTCGGGGTCGGAAGCCGTTGATACTGCATTGAAAATTGCGCTTGCCTACCACCATGCCAAAGGGAATGCAGCACGTAGAATTCTCATTGGCCGAGCGCGTGGGTACCACGGGGTCGGATTTGGTGGCCTTTCCGTTGGAGGCATGGCTCCAAATAAGCGCCAGTTTGGAAATTTACTTGGCGCGGTCGATCATTTACAACACACCCACTCGCTCGAGCACAATGCGTTTAGCCGTGGTCAGCCGACATGGGGATCACACCTAGCCGACGAACTTGAAACTCTGGCAGAACTTCATGGCGCACATAGCATTGCTGCCGTGATCGTAGAACCTATGGCTGGTTCAACGGGAGTGCTGATTCCTCCGATCGGCTACTTAGAGCGCCTACGAAAAATTTGCAACCACCACGGAATTTTGTTGATCTTTGATGAGGTTATTACTGGCTTTGGCCGACTAGGTGCAAGCTTTGCATGCGAACGCTTTGATCTGATTCCAGATATCGTTACATGTGCCAAAGGCCTAACCAATGCAACCGTGCCCATGGGAGGAGTGATCGTCCGCAAACACATCTACGATACCCTTATCAACAACTCAGAAGAGCCCATCGAACTATTCCACGGCTACACCTATTCAGGCCACCCCCTAGCCTGCGCAGCAGCGCTCGCAACGCTAGAGTTATACCACACGGAAGGTTTATTCGAACGCGCTGCCGAACTCGAATCCTATTGGGAAGAAGGAGTCCACAGTCTCAGTGAAGCACCGCATGTAATCGACGTTCGTAATATGGGCTTAGTAGCAGGGATTGAACTAGAACCCCGACCAGATGCGCCCACTGCCCGCGCTTTTGAGATGTTCCTCAAATGCTATGATGATGGAGTGCTGATACGGACGACCGCCGATACTATTGCTTTATCCCCACCGCTGATAATTGAGCATAGCCAAATAGACAAAATCTTCTCAACAATCAGCGAATGCCTGAGCAAGGTAGCTTGATTTGGAGCAACTAGTGATCCAAGGGAATGTCCGCCTCCAAGAGGCCGTTGGTAAAGCATTTATCGGAGACCAACCCAAGTACCCTTAATTATTCCTCGGATTTGTTGGCCAACGCGTTGAGTCGGCTTTGCATTTGTTCAAGCTGTTTTTTTAGGTCTTGAATGTCGTTACTCCGATCTCCGAACGTAGTGTCATCATTCGCAGGCGAGCTCTGTGTTTTTCTGTCTGATTTAAACATATCGAGAGTGCTCTCAAAAAACGCCAAGTTGTGCCGCCCCCACGCCTCAAACTGACTCATTGGCATAAACTCGCCAAATGTCCCCCGCATTAAGTTACGAATTTTCTCCTGGTTCCCGGCGAACGCTTTCATGCTTTGTTCAAGATATTTGGAGAGAACCACACCAAGGCCATCATCATAAAAACTGATCACTTGGCGCAAAAACGATACGGGCAGCAAATTCTCACCCTTCCCTTCTTGCTCCAAAATAATCTGGGTAAGCACTGCACGAGTTATATCGTCACCAGTCTTTGCATCGTAGACGACGAAGTCTCTGCCTTCCTTGACCATGTCGCAGAGTTGGTCGAGGGTCGCGTAACTACTACTTTCAGTATTGTACAAGCGCCGGTTAGCATATTTCTTGATAGTTACCGGCTTTTTCTCCGTCTCATCGCCGTTCTCCATCATCACTGTTCTTGCGCTCGCAACTTTATTGCTACGATGCCCACTCCCCTTCGCTTACTAGTATAGGCAATACGTCAAAGCACCGAAAGACGCCGATCTATGTATCGTTTCAACTGTCTCTAGCTTGATGGGGGCACATACCACAGCCATACCACTGGTTGAAAATACGAATCTTGGGTCTGACTCAACATTTCCAATGAATATATACCAACATGTATATTGGTGATTGCTCCAGATGATATCCGAGAGCGACACATCTTCAATCGAAGAGGAGTAGCCATGGCAACGGTAACGATGATCGAGGAAAACACCAAAAATGCCGAGGTTCGGGACGTTTACGACGATATTAAGGAAACGCGTGGCATTAGCTATATACCTAATATCTGGAAGACCCTCGCAGCCCACCCCCCTACATTAAAAAGAATATGGCTGGGGATAAAATCGGTGATGGCCGCCGGACGCCTAGATCCGCTCACCAAAGAAATGATTGCAATTGCGGTCAGTGCGACAAACAACTGCAATTATTGCATTCGCTCCCATACGGCAGCGGCACGAAAATTAGGCATGGATGATGAAATGCTGGGAGAATTGATGGCCGTCGTAGGAATGTTCAATCAAACAAATGTGCTCGCCAACGGCTACCAAATTGAGGTGGACGAACAATATATAAACACAGGTTGACTTGGTGTGGCTGATGCGTCCTTAACTAATTTATGAAGAGACGTCAGTGTCCGCCCCATAACTTAATGTGTCAAAGTGGCTTAGCCTTGGTTAGCGCTTCGCCCAATCTTTCTGCGGCATAGTCCAGGGCCTCGCGCGATTTTTCAAGCCAGCCACCCATACTAAAAAACCCATGAATCATTCCGTCGTAACAAACATGAGCTGTTTCCACGCCTGCAGCAGCAAGCTTATCGGCATAGTGAACGCCTTCGTCACGCAGCGGATCAAATCCAGCCGTGATCACGAGCGCCGGCGGCAAGCCATTAAGGTCGGCATTTAACAGCGGCGACGCTTTGGGATTAGATCGCTCTGCGTAGTTATTCAGATAGTGATTAACAAACCATTCCATCAATGGTTTCGTCAGGCGGTAACCCTCTGCGAGCTCCTGATGAGAAGGTGCTGCCATGGTCAAGTCGGTGGCAGGGTAAATTAACAATTGATAGGCAATTTCTAGCCCGTCACAATCACGAGCCTGTTGAGCCACAACAGCCGCAAGGTTTCCGCCAGCACTGTCCCCTCCGACCGCTAGGCGAGTATTATCGATCCCAAGCGCTACAGCGTTGGCCGCAACCCATTGGGTAGCAGCTAGACAGTCATCAACAGGAGCCGGGAATTTGTGCTCCGGGGCCATCCGGTAGTCCACCGAAACCAACACGCAACCTGAGCGCGCGCACAACCAACGACAAATCCCGTCATGACTGTCGAGGTCACCAATTACCCATCCCCCGCCGTGAAAGTATATCAACGCCGGGGCATTTTCCTGCACTCCAAGAGGCTGATAGAACCGCAGTAAAATTTGTCCCGTGGGGCCAGGGATTTGCTGATCGACGACGGAACCCACTTTGATTGGATCCACTGCGACTGCCATCGACAGCTCCAAAAACAGTTTACGGGCGGCAGGGGGGTCAAGCTCATATAGTTCCGGATTTCCTGCGGCCTCTGCTTTCTCAATCAGCAACTTGGCTTGTGGGTCAAGTTGGGGCAAGGTGGCAATCTCCCTTTTATTCTATCGGTTAAGTAATGCGTTTACCCGATCATTGGCAGCCAAAAATAACCATCGTGCGGGTGAATACGCGTCTCTCAGACTACTTTACCTTGTACAATTCCATCAACGAGGCAAAACGATTAGACTGTCCATGTTATGTGGCTCGATGTCTCCGATCTTCACCAATTTTACCGAAGTCCGCTGGGAAAATTGACACAGCGCCTACTTCTACGACGGTTTCGTGATAATTGGCCCGATTTAACCGGGAAACGTGTCCTGTCCCTTGGCTACGGCGTGCCGTACATGCGCCGCATCAACGACAAAGCGGAACGATCCCTCGCAGCCATGCCCGGAGGCCAAGGTGTCATTCACTGGCCGCCTAACCAGCCAAACTTAGTGGTGCTAACAGACGAGAGCAAACTACCTTTTCCAGATAATTCAATTGACCGAGTTCTTTTAGTACACGCCATCGAGTTTACGGAACACCTCCGACCAATGCTCCGAGAAACGTGGCGGGTGCTTGCCAGTGGTGGGCGAATGTTGGTGGTGGTACCAAATCGGCGCGGGGTGTGGGCGCGGCTAGAAGGCACACCATTTGGACACGGTCAACCCTATAGCCAAGGCCAACTGGATCAGCTTCTCCGCGATTGTTTATTTTGGCCTATCCAGTCCGATTACGCTCTGTACGCACCTCCGAGCAAACGGCGAATAATACGTCGCCTAGCTCCAGCGTGGGAACAACTAGGAAGACGCTGGCTTCGCCCGTTTTCTGGAGTGGTACTAATGGAAGCAGAGAAGCAAGTCTACGCAGTTTCCGAAGGAAAAACTACTGAACGAGCCATACGTGCCAAAATCCGTCCAATCCTTGACGGCCTAGCCTACCCGGCTCTAGATTCATCATCCTGTCTTGGTAATTCTGTTGCCAACAAAAAAACTCCTTGAGCGCCGAATAGATTGGCAAAAACCCGCGCACCAAAAAAGCGGCCAAGTGTACCACGTTGGTTAACCGCGTAACTCCGCGCAACTTTGATATCTTCCTGTCTACAAGTTTCTATAAAATCGGCGATAGTCGAAAAATGAATGTTTGGTGTGGCATGCCAAGGGAGTGGCAAACTTTTGGTTATGGGCATTCGACCGCCTACCAACAACTGCCAGCGACAATGCCAATAGCCAAAATTAGGAAATGAGACGATCGCGAAACGACCAATCCGAACCAACTCACGCAAAACGACGAGTGGATTATGGGTCGTTTGCAATGTTTCACTTAATACTACGTAGTCAAACGCGCCTGAAGGATAGTTTTTTAAATCAGCGTCTGCATCACCTTGCACTACTGACAGACCTTGGCGAAGGCAGGCCCTTACACCAGCCTGACTAATTTCGAGTCCACGCCCATCAACATCTTTTTCCTCAACGAGGTATCGAAGCAACGATCCATCACCACAGCCAACGTCAAGCACTCTCGCGCCTGGTTCGATCAAAGTCGCAATAAGGCGGAGATCAACTCGGATGCCATCACTCATTACTGGCTTAACGTAACTACTTCCTTTATCCGAATTTGTCATCCGCCAACCATCAAATCAAACCACGGTGTTTCGCTGCGCCACGCAGAAACCCATTCAAAACATCAAAAAACTCAGGCTCATCAAGCAAAAAACTATCGTGACCTTTATCGGTTTCAATTTCACAAAAACTAACGTTCGCCGCGTTCGCATTAAGCGCGCGCACCACTGACTGGCTTTCCGTCGTAGGAAAGAGCCAATCACTTGTAAAAGCAATTACGCAAAAACGAACTGGCGTGTCATGAAATGACTTAGACAGCACACCATCGTGCTCGGCTGCAAGATCAAAATAGTCCATTGCGCGTGTAATGTAGAGGTAGGAGTTAGCATCAAATCGATCGACAAAAGCGCTTCCTTGGTGCCGCAAATAACTCTCAACCTGAAACTCAGCATCAAATCCATAAGTGATCTCGCGAGAGTCCTGCAGCAAACGGCCGAATTTTCTGTGAAAAGCCAAATCGGATAAATATGTAATATGCGCCGCCATACGCGCCACCGCTAGCCCCTGCCGTGGCCGTTTCCCCTGGCTTAAATAATCCCCCCCGCACCAGTCTGGATCACTCATGATTGCCTGGCGCCCCACCTCATGAAACGCTATATTTTGCGCAGTATGCCGCGCAGCAGCAGCTATTGGGACAGCGGAAAACACCCGTTCTGGGTAACGCGAGGCCCATTCCAATGCCTGCATTCCACCCATCGAACCGCCGATAACGCAAAACAACTGTTCGACACCGAGGTGATCAAGTAACCGCGCCTGAGCACGAACCATATCGCCAATTGTCACAACTGGAAAAGATAATGCATAGGGTTTTCCAGTTTTCGGATCACCCTCCTGGGGGCCAAGACTTCCCATGCACCCTCCCAAAACATTCGCACACAAAACAAAATAACGATCCGTGTCGAGTGGGCGTCCGGGTCCAACAACATTATCCCACCAGCCTGGTCGACCAGTCACGGGGTGCACACCACCAACATACTGGTCACCGGTCAATGCATGACAAACCAAAATTGCATTTGATTTGTGAGCATTTAGTTCACCATACGCTTGGTACGTAATAGTAAGCGGCGCTAGGGACACACCCGAGTCAAGCAACAATGGGCCCTCTCCATCCAGCACAATTTTCGGCTGATGGTTAAATGCGTCAGGGGCGTGTGCCTCTCGGTCCGCCATTGGTTTGTCCACGGGCGCCATTAAATCACTTGATTCCATGGGAATATATCCTGAATTCGTAGGGATCAAGCGTGGGTTCTGTCAACGTTTTCTTTGATTTTGCTGATCCCGACGGCTAGTACTAGGCGCTTTTTCCCGTCAACATGCTGGAAATCATGGCGAAGCGAACTGTTCTTGATACGCTACGTTCGAATATCGACGCAATAGATGATCAGATCCACAGTCTTTTGTTGCGCCGAACTGATTTGGTTACGCAGATAGGGGATCTGAAACGTTCTCTCAGGGTTGATGGTTTTCCCCTGAGACCGGCTCGGGAAGCGGCTATCATTCGCCGCCTAGTTGCTCGTCATCGTGGCCCATTCCCCGTCGCAACCCTGGTACACCTTTGGCGCACATTGCTCTCCGGGCAACTCATGGTTCAGAGCCACTTCAACACTGCCGTGTTTGAACCGTCTACGGATGCGACCTATTGCAGTATTGCTCGTGATCAATTTAGCGCGGCGGCGAAAGTCCATACATTCACCTCTGCCGGTCAGGTGGTCCATGCCGTGTCAAGTGGCGATGCTACCATCGGGGTATTACCATTACCGTCCGATAAACATCACGACCCTTGGTGGGCGGCCTTGCCGAGCGACGGCAAAGTCCCGCCTCGTATCATTGCTCGCCTGCCTTTTTTAAAACAAGAAACAAGTGCTGCGGAATACACCGAAGCACTAGTTGTGGCCAAGGTTATGCCGGAACCAAGTGGCGAAGACGTATCACTGTTAGTTATTGGCTTGAACGAAAATGCTGATATCGGCCGAGTGGATAACATGCTTCGTGCTGCGGGTTTAGTAGGAGATAAGCTTAGCACTTTGCACGACTGTGATCAGATTGGACACACTCTACATTTGCTAGCAATCGAGGGGTTTGTGCGGCAAGGTGATCCGCCCATAACCCATTTTACCCGATCTGCCGGTGACGTAGTAACAAGAATCGCAGTGGTCGGAGCATACGCTAAACAACTTAACATTTTCGATTGACGAGCAAAACGATGACCGTCGGATCAACACATTTTAACCATGTAGCACTAATTGGTGCCGGATTGATCGGCGGTTCTTTAGCTCGCGTAATTCGGCGCGAGCAACTCGCCTCCCATGTCACTGCGTATTCAAGGCGTGCCGAAACGAGGCACCGCATCAAAGAACTAAACTTCGCCGACGCAGTCGTCGATGACATCGCAACGGCAGTTTCCAATGCAGATCTGGTAGTGGTGAGTGTCCCGGTTAAGGCATCTGGCGCGGTTGCAGAGGCGATGGGTCCACACTTAATGCCGGGAACCATAGTCACCGACACCGGTTCAGTTAAACAGGCGGTGATTGAAGCTATGGCCCCACACTTGCCGAGTCAGGTTCATTTTGTTCCTGGCCATCCAATTGCGGGCACAGAAAATACTGGGCCAGATGCAGGATTTGATACACTATTTGAGGGACGCTGGTGCGTGTTGACTCCACCCGACGGCACGGACGAAATTGCAGTGTCAACCGTAGCTAACATGTGGAAACGTGCCGGCAGTATGGTGGACCAAATGAGTGCAACACATCACGACATGGTGCTTGCCATTACCTCACATATCCCTCATTTGCTTGCATTCAACATCGTTGGAACAGTGACTGAGCTGGAAGAGCAGCTCAAACTAGAGGTCATCAAATACTCAGCCGGCGGCTTTCGTGACTTTACCCGCATCGCTGCCTCCGACCCGGAAATGTGGAGAGATATTTTCATCGAAAACAAAGACGCAGTGTTAGAAATGCTGGGTCGTTTCTCTGAGGACCTCGCATCTCTCCAGCGTGCGATTCGGCGGGAAGATGCAGATGGGCTAGAAGCCAAATTTACACAGACCCAAAATATTAGACGGGACATCATTGACGCCAAGCAAGAATAAGGCGGAATTAAGGATCAATCACTGGACCCAACGGCATGAGGGGAACTGGGCCAACATGAAGATGACCATCCTGCAGGGTAATGGGCACCCGTAACAAACCTCGACCATCATCCGGTGCCGGCTCAGCGAGCAAGTCAAGCGCAAGCCCAGCCACAAATGCCGCAGGTTCAGATACTATCCCCTCCATCCGCAGCGCTGCTAATAAGGATGCGTATCCTTTAATCGTAGCGCTTGCTGCTCCAATTGGACGATATGCTTCGTCAATCGCGAAGGTGCCGTCGACCTGCACCTCCAGATTTCCCCATAACATTTGGAGGCTATGCACTTCCACCACGCCTCCTTCGTCTCGCCATCCATCGAGCGCCATACGACTCCACGTCACTGGCATTGGCCCTTTCAGACTAATCTCTGCATTCAACTCTTGAAGACGGTTCCCGAATGTGTAGCTGTGAGTCTGTCCAAGGGCCATCTCTTTAATAAAAACCGCCACATCCAAACTCGAACTTTTCATTGGTGCCCGACGAACATGTAGTTCAGCGCGGTTAATATCGACATAATCTGATCCCACGTTCGGCTGCATCCGCAGGTCTCTAAGATCGAATGAAACTCTCTCCAGAAAAGCGTCTGCCCCAACGTTAACACTTATACGACCGCGCCCTACCATGAGCGCCAGGCTCCAGTCATTAGTCAAACTAAAATCGATATCGCTCGGAGTTTCCACCACCGCAACCCAGTGCGAAAGTTTCCAAGGATGTGCAGTCGCCTGAAGAATTGGTGTACGCCAACGCCAATTTACGGATCCATCCTGGCCAGCAGCTTCCACATCACGCGCTGTTACTTCGATCCGATACGGATACCCGCCGACTGACAGTTCACCGTGCTTAACTTCAACCCCAGCCTCATGCCAACGCACGCGAAGTTCGGAGATTGTTTCCTCCAAAGTGTGCGACAGATAGAGCCAATAACCGCTATATGTAGCCAGCAAAATGCCAAATGCAGCAAATGGCAGCAAGATGCGCATGATGGTCAGTATTCCGTTTTACGCGCTTCGCGATCCAGTGCTTGCCGCAACAGAGAAAGTATTTGCATCCTTGTTTGCACATATTTTTATATCCTATTACGTGCCGCAAAAGAAAAATAAACTTCCCGTGCCTTTAAACAGATCGGTCCAACCCCTAAATGACGGTCCTCTATCCGCGTGACGGGCAATACTTTGCCGAGATTACCCGTGCTAAAAACTTCATCAGCGGCAATCACATCCTTAAATTTGACCTCGCGCTCGCACACATCAATACCGGTTGCCGCGAGTAATGAAATCACACGTTGGCGAGTAATCCCGTTTAGAAAAGTGTGGTTGTGAGCCGGTGTTATCACCTCACCATCCTTCACCAACCACAAGTTAGAACTTGCAAACTCAACCACATTGTCTGCACCATCGCGCATTACCGCATTATCGAAACCCTTCTTATTCGCTTCCTTGATAGCCAAGCTACTATTGGGATAAAGACACGCAGCCTTTGCCCCGGTAGGCGCCATATCCGGGTTTGGCCTTCTAAAATTACTAAGACACGCACTGAAACCCTTTGGCTCTGGCATAAGCGCGTCAAAAACAGCCATTACGAAGCGTATGTCATCAGGGTCTGGGATTAGGAAACCGCCCTCTGCGAACAAAGATGGGCGAATATAGAGCGCTGCCTCTGCAGGAAATTTTTTGACCCCCTCTATCGCGAGGTCGGTTATCTCTTGAACACTAAACGGTGACTGAAGGCCCATGATTTCTGCTGAATCGATAAGCCGAGAAAAATGGTGATCCAGGTCCGGCACGCACCGATTAAAAGCACGCGCCCCATCGAACACGGTTGAGCCGTGCATAAATGATTGTGCCATAGAGCTTTGTATCAAAGGCGCTCCTTCGTGCCAGTCGCTCTCGAAGTATGTAATGACTGCCATCGTGCTTTGCACCCCTCCAAGTCACGACCATAACCTGCGCATGACCCGCCCGATATAGTGGCAGTCCAAACTTGCGGTTAGGTGCTTGGATCCTATAGTTTCAGGGGCTATTCGGTGCGACAATTTATTGCCATGAACACATTCAATCACCTTGCCTTCTTTGCAACTTGGAGAGCAGCCTCTCGTGGCAAGCAATACCCAGGATCGCCGAATAACCAGCGTGATGGATTCGTTCAGCTATCACCAAAAACCAAGGTGAGAGCAAGTTCTTCCCGTCATCGAGTTGAGTGCGACAACATACTATCGGCATTCATAGATGCAAAGCGTCTTGAACCCAATTTACGCTTGGAGGTAAGTTCTAGTGGGAAACTCTTCCCACATTTTTATGGCAAACTCCCGTTAGACAACGCGCTCACAGTGATACCACTACTTTTGGATAAAGAGGGACAACACGAATTTCCGCCTGATATTCCTGCCCCTAACAACTCATGATCGATTTTGGCAAAATGGGTGGCGCGGTTTTGCGTCGATTACCACCTGAGACCGCACACCGCATCGTGCTTAAACTCTTGCAATTTGGGTTGATATCATCGAAACACCAACCCGACCCCCCCGTTTTAGCACACCGCTGCTGGGGGCTGGATTTCAATAATCCTATTGGACTCGCAGCTGGTTTTGATAAAGATGCAGAGGCGGTTCCATCTCTTTTAGAGCAAGGATTTGGTGCTATCGAGGTGGGCACGGTCACTCCCCTTCCACAAGCCGGAAACGCTAAACCCCGTGTATTCCGCCTCGGCGAAGATGATGCTGTAATTAACCGACTAGGCTTCAACAACCATGGTGTGGAAACTATCGCCAAACGCCTGGCTCGTGCCCACCCTTATAGTGGAATTATTGGGGCCAACATCGGCCCAAACCGGGATAGCGATGATCCATTTGAAGATTACCGAGCGTGTTTTACGCGCCTAGCGCCGTTAGTCGATTACCTAGTCGTTAATATATCGTCACCCAACACGCCCGGGCTCCGCGCGTTGCAAGACCGGGACAGCCTTAATCGATTGGTTTCAACCCTGCAGGATCGTCGGGCAGGTCTGTCAAACACACGCGGAGGGTCTATACCTCTTCTAATAAAAATAGCACCCGACCTTGATGAACGCTCGCGCAGTCACATTGCGTCGGTGGCTTTAGCACTAAATTTGGATGGCCTACTGGTTGCGAACACCACCACAACGCGACCTTCACACCTTCAAAGCCCAGCCCGAAACGAACCGGGGGGTCTAAGCGGGAGACCTCTTTTCCAGAGCTCAACATCACTGCTAGCTGACATGTATAGACGCGTCGATGGATCAATACCGCTGATTGGAATTGGAGGCGTAAGCTCGGGCGACGATGCCTACATCAAGATCAGAGCAGGAGCTTCACTCGTGCAAATTTACACAGCTTTGATATATCGTGGCCCAAGCTTAATCTCACAGATCAAGTCCAGACTGGCCGCGCGAATCACCGCCGACGGTTTTGACAATATCTCATCCGTTGTCGGTGTCGATGCATCCGATTATTAGACGACAAAACAGTAGCCGTGATTTTAATGGACTATTACATCTAACGTAATGTTGCAGCTTTAAGAGCTGTCCAGGCGGTCTGGATTCAACCCTAGCTAGAGAAACCGGATTCAGGATTACACATGCAAATCAAGGTCGCGATGCAATTGGCTCCTTTGGCTACAAAATTTGACGCATTTATTCTGGATATATGGGGTGTATTGATGGACGGTGAAACGCCTTATCCTGGCGCTTCGGAGTGCTTGCAGGAGATTCGTGGCATTGGGAAACGTGTCATTTTGCTATCTAACGCACCACGGCAGGCATCTTTAGTCGCAGAACGGCTGCACTCGATCGGCATTGATCGCGTACTCTACGACTACATCCTAACTTCAGGCGAAGCAAGCCGATTAGCGCTCGCTACACGTACTAACCCACATATAGCCGCACTTGGCCGATCATATTTCTATATAGGACCGAGGCGCGACCAAGATTTGCTCAAAGGACTTGACTACGTCCGCACCAATAACCTGGAAAAGGCCGATTTCGTTCTAGCAACAGGTGTAATCGACGACACAGATAAACTCGATCGATACGAAACCTATCTTCAAGTTGCTGCGACCAACCAACTCTCTTTGATTTGTGCAAACCCCGATAACATCGTCGTCCGCCAAAATGGCGACCGAGTGATTTGCGCAGGTGCAATAGCTAATCGATATCAAGAGCTAGGCGGCACAGCACATTACTTCGGGAAACCCTATCCAACGTTTTATGAGACTTGTTTAAACCAGCTAAAAGGCGTTGCTCAAAACCGCATATTGGCCGTGGGCGACACACTCCACACCGATATCAAGGGCGCCCAGGCCGTTGGCTTGACGACTGCTTTAGTGCTGGGCGGAATTTTGGCGAAGCAACTCAACATTGCCTGGGGTGAAGCGCCTGCGCCCAACCGCCTCGAGAGGCTGTGCACAGATCAGGGTATCTTTCCAGACTTCGCGTTGCCTACCTTCACATGGTAGAGAGCTGTCATGGCTAACTTTTCCCCCACGGACCCTGACGTGAACCCAAAAACAATTGACCCGCGCGATGCTTAAATACTCCAATCAGCATAACCCCTGACAGAAACCCACCCACGTGTGCCAACCAGGCAACGCCCCCGGTCCCGGGTTGCACCCCAATCGCGTTTACGATTTGGATCACAATCCAACCACCGAGCACGATCACAGCCGGCAGACGAACAAAAGTCCAAAATATTCCCAGAAACACAAAGGTCAGTATTCGCGCACGCGGATGCAGCAATAGGTAAGCGCCAAGAATTCCAGCTACTGCTCCGCTCGCTCCAATCATCGGAATATTTGACATCGGCTCAACATATGCCTGGAGTAACGCCGCAACAGCACCGCATACCAAATAGAATATCAGGAATCTAAGGTGACCCATGGAGTCCTCCACGTTGTTCCCGAAAATCCACAGATAGAGCATATTCCCGAGCAAGTGTAACCAACCACCATGCAGGAACATCGATGACAGCACAGTAAATGTATTGGGCACCAATTGGACTTCAGGTGGGAGCGCATGTGGGCCAATTAGCACCGAGGGAATCATGCCCAGTGAGAATATGGCGCGCTCAAAATCTGCCTCCGAAAGTGAAAGTTGCCAAAGAAAGATTACCGAACAAGCTACAATTAAACCGACTGTGACTATCGGTTTTATACGCGTGGGCTGGTCGTCATGGAGTGGTACCACGTTCCCTGGTCTTCTGAGGTTTTCAGTCTACGCCGCAGTTGCAGCAAATTATGAATGGGTCCCGAAAGCAACACGAAGCTCTGCGCCTGCCGCATTGGACGCGGCTCTAGCATCATCAAGGAGACCTGGAGCTTGAAAAAATGCGTGTGTCATACGGGGAAACAACTTGTACTTAACCTGCACGCCCGACGAAATCAATTTTTCGGCATAAACCTTCCCTTCATCGACCAATGGATCTATTCCCGCGCCGATCACCAATGCTGGAGGTAACCCCGCATGACTCTCAGCGCGCAATGGTGCACATCGCCAATCGGTGCGCTGATCAAGGTTCGGCACATATTGCTCCCAGAAATATGTCATCCGATGCCCCGGCAGCATCGGCGCATTAGCAAAAGTTTTATACGAATCTCTTTTAAGGTCGGAGTCTACCACTGGATAGATCAGGAGTTGGAACGCCAAATCAGGACCAGATTCTCTTGCACCAAGAGCGGTCACCGCTGCCAAATTACCTCCTGCACTGTCACCCCCTACCGCAACGCGGGTGGGATCACCATCAAACCGCCTAGCATTCTCGACTACCCATTGAAGTGCCGCCAGACTGTCAGAAACAGCAGCGGGGAACGGGTGTTCCGGGGCCAAACGGTATTCCACGGATATACTTAGGCAACCCCCGGCCCGAGTGAGCCCGCGCACACCTCTGTCATGGCTATTTAGACTGCCCAACACCCATCCACCGCCGTGGTAATAAACGAGGATTGGGTGCGGCCCTTGTCCCTCCGGCTTGTATACGCGCGCAGCCATCGGGCCGCCGGGGGCCGGAATCGTGAAATCCATCACGGAAGCTACTTCGTCGTACGGCCCATAAAAGCGTTTGGCGCGATCATCGGTGATTTCACGCGCTTGCACGGGAGGCACCGTGGTCTGATCAGGATAATCGGCCCCTGCCAAATCGCTAAGCAAAGCACTCAATTGCGGGTGTATGTCCACAGTTTACTCTCCAATGCCGATACCGCGCCGAGTGATGCTAGGCGAGGTCAGGCAAACGTTATAGACTTGAGTGCCTCAGGATTAGCACAAACTCAAGGTTTGGGATAACGCGACAAAGCCATGGCTGGCAACGAAAAACATGATCTCGCGGCATGGGAAGCTGCGGTAAGAAGGGACTTAAAGGGGCGTTCTCCGGAAAGTCTGATTCAGCGGACGCCTGAAGGGGTCGATATCAAGCCGCTTTACACTGCGGAGGATCTCTCAGTTCTCGAGCATCTCGATACACTGCCAGGTGTCCCACCATTCGTGCGCGGACCGCGCGCTACCATGTATACTGGCCGACCGTGGACTATTCGCCAGTACGCCGGTTTTTCAACAGCCGAGAGATCAAACAAATTTTATCGAGAAAATCTGCGTGCTGGTCAAAAGGGATTATCGGTGGCATTCGATCTCGCCACCCACCGAGGCTACGATTCTGACCATCCTCGGGTAACTGGCGACGTTGGCAAAGCCGGTGTCGCAATTGATACAGTCGAGGACATGAAAATTTTATTCGACGGCATTCCCCTCGATGAAATAAGCGTATCCATGACCATGAATGGGGCAGTGCTCCCTGTTTTGGCTGGCTATGTGGTGGCAGCGGAAGAACAGGGTGTTCCACAAACAAAATTAACCGGCACAATCCAAAATGACATCCTCAAGGAATTTATGGTTCGCAACACATACATTTACCCGCCGGAGCCAAGTATGCGAATCGTTGCTGATATCATCGAGTACAGCGCGTGCCATATGCCGCGATACAATTCGATTTCGATTTCCGGCTACCACATGCAAGAAGCTGGTGCGACTGCAGTCCAAGAACTTGCATTCACCCTGGCTGATGGTCTCGAGTACGTTCGCTTGGCGCTCGAGCGTGGCCTAGACATCGATGAGTTCGCTCCGCGACTATCTTTCTTTTTCTGCATTGGTATGAACTTTTTCATGGAAGTAGCCAAACTGCGTGCTGCTCGACTGTTATGGTCGAAACTCTTGGGTCAGTTTTCGCCGAAAAATCCAATGAGCCTAGCTCTCCGTACTCATTGCCAGACATCGGGTGTAAGCCTTACAGAACAGGATCCACACAACAACATAATTAGAACTACAATTGAAGCGATGGCCGGGGTGCTTGGTGGCACCCAATCATTACACACTAATTCCTTCGATGAAGCAGTCGCATTGCCTACGTCTTTTTCAGCCCAGATCGCACGAAACACGCAACTAATTCTTCAGGAGGAAGCGGGTCTCACTGACGTCGTGGATCCACTTGGCGGGAGTTATTACATCGAATCCCTGACGGCGAGCCTAGCTAAACATGCTACCCAGTTGCTTAATGAAGTTGAGGAGGCGGGAGGCATGACAAAGGCTGTCGCGGCTGGCATACCAAAACTCCGTATCGAAGAAGCCGCCGCTGCCCGGCAAGTCCGCATCGAACGCGGAGAAGAAGTTGTAGTTGGCGTAAATAAATTTATCTCAGAGGATCAGCCCGCCATCGATATTCTGGAAATTGACAATGAGGAGGTTCGCGCCGCACAAATCGAGCGGCTTAAGTTTGTCCGGTCAGCACGGGATGAATCTGCGTGTCAGGCATCTTTAGCCTTGCTGACAGAAGCTGGTCATACCGGAGAAGGTAATTTGTTGGCACTATCGATTGAAGCTATGCGAGCCCGTGCAACCGTGGGAGAAGTATCGCAAGCGCTAGAGGCTAGTTTTACCCGCTATCGCGCAATTACACAGAATGTCTCTGGTGTTTATAGCGCCAACTATGGCACAGACGAAAATTTTACACGCATTCAAAGAAAGGTCGAATCCTTCTCCAAAATTGAGGGGCGTCGGCCACGAATGTTGGTAGTCAAGCTCGGACAAGACGGCCATGATCGGGGTGCAAAAGTAATTGCGACCGCGTTCGCTGATATCGGATTTGACGTTGATATTGCTCCGCTGTTCCAAACCCCAGAAGAAGCGGCCCGCCAAGCTGTGGAGGCGGACGTGCACGTGGTCGGCGTCTCAAGCCAAGCAGCGGGACACAACACGTTAGTGCCTGAGTTGATCAGCGCGCTTCGCGATCTTGATGCCAACAACATATTGATTGTTTGTGGCGGGGTGATCCCGTCAAAGGACTACGGTTTCCTAAAATCGTCAGGAGTTGCTGCAATTTATGGACCGGGCAGCAATATCCCGCGGGCTGCTAGCGAGATTTTGGACCTGATCCAGACACAAAAGGCGGCAGCATGACGGCTTCCGAAGAGTTGTGCTAATAGACGCAGATAACGACAAGCGGCGCGCCTGAAGGCAGATGTTGTGGCGGACAGAGTTCCCAGCACAGTAGCAAAGATGGCAGCTGATGTGCGGTCTAATGACCGCCGCGCAGTTGCACAGGCAATCACTCTCATTGAATCAACTCGCCCTGACCATCGCGCAAATGCGGAACAGTTATTAGCGAGTCTACTAGGCGATACAGGTAAAACTATTCGACTTGGCATCTCTGGTCCGCCAGGCGTTGGAAAATCAACCTACATTGAAACACTGGGCCTTTATTTGATTGGAATCGGCCATAAAGTAGCGATCTTAACCATTGATCCTACCAGCGCTCGGAGTGGAGGCTCGATTCTTGGTGATAAAACCCGCATGGAGCGGCTGGCGCGAGAAACCAATGTCTTTATCAGACCGAGTCCGAGCGGTGGCTCCCTTGGCGGAGTTGCCAGACGCACGCGCGAAGTGATGCTCGTCTGCGAGGCAGCAGGTTACGATATCGTGATTGTGGAAACAGTCGGCGTAGGACAATCAGAAATAGCTGTTTGTGATATGGTCGACATGTTCATATTGCTTACTCAACCCGCTAGCGGCGACGAATTGCAGGGAATCAAACGTGGGGTTGTCGAAATTGCGGACCTCCTACTCGTCAATAAGGCCGACGGCGAACTCTTGACTGCCGCCGAACGTACCCAGACTGATTACACCAATGCCCTCCGACTATTGCGGCCTGTTTCCGCGGGTTGGACCACGCCAGTGCTTACCTGCTCTGCCCTCCACGAGATTGGAGTAGACACGACTTGGCGCACGGTTGAGGACTACTGGGTGGTGATGGGAAAAAACGGTGCCTTTGACCAGCGCCGCCGCAACCAGGCCGTGGCGTGGATGTGGGCAGAGATCAAAGACACATTGAACGAACGGTTTCGGGCCGCTCCAGTTGTAGCTGCAAAAATTGAGGATCTTGAAAGACAAGTCGCAAATGGCACTTTGGCCCCTGCAACTGGCGCACAAAAACTGTTGGCTGCTTTTTTAGGAGATAACCGGCTTTGACCTTGACCGAAATCTCTTGCTCGCCTAGAACTTCGCGGCTGGGGGTATCAACACCCAACCCACTATAAGATATAGGTAAGATATAGGATCCAATGCAATGGCCCGGCGCTGTGATTTGACTGGCCGAACAGTTCAAAGTGGGAACAACGTAAGCCACGCGAACAACAGGACGCGTAGGCGGTTTCTGCCTAACTTACAAAATGTTTCGCTGTACAGCGAAGTATTGCAGCATACGGTTAGATTTCGGGCAACTGTTTATGCTGTCCGCTCTGTCGAGCACAGGGGTGGCCTTGACGCTTTCCTCAAAAAGGCACCTGACGCAGCGCTATCTGTTCATGCTCAGCGTATCAAGCGACGGATTCTTAAAGCAACCCTAGCTTGATTTTAGTGGCAGAGCGGCCGCATTATTCCATTTCTACAAATTCGAACATAAGCAACAAAGTCCGCTGACGTGGGCTGTAATTGTCGTCCGATAAAAGGTAGACCAGTAATGCGCCGCATGGACCGTGGCGCACCGCAAGCGCCTCGAAGTTATCAAGTGGTATCGGCGCACCCAATTCAACGAATTGTCGTGGCTGAAGGCGTGCGCCTGCAGTGATGGTGACAACATCTAACAGCATGAGACGCCCCGCAACCCCTCGGCGTTCGGTATACCCTCGTTCGAGAACAAGAACCCGACGATCATCCAGCCTCACTGCATCACTAGGCCTAAAATATCCGTCATATGGGTAACTAAATGATTCTGATTGAGTCACGCCAAATACCCACCCTGACATAGCCGAAGCAGATGGCCCGCTTTCAGCAATCGCAATCAGTCGTTCACCATCCAACATTGCTAGCGCCTCAATTCCTCTATTGTGGGGTAGACCTTTAAGAATTGAAGCGACACGCAGAGAACGCGCAACAGCATTTGTGCCGGAATACTGCCATAACCGGTGAGGCCGCTCAAACGCCACAACAAAATCCCCATTCGGGAGGCGAACCAGGGCTTCCGCATCTAACCGAACACTGTCTTCGTTATACTGCGCGTCTACGGATAGCATTGGCGTAAGCTCTCCGACATTGATGGAGACCAGGTCTCCATTTAAATCGTATCCAAGCCTAGCCTGCAGCCACCAACCCCGATCCGAGACAGCGACCAACTCCGCACCATCACTACTTATTACCAGCCCCGATAAACCACCGAAGCGGGCATCTGGTGACGTTAGTTCGAAACCACCTCTATAGATCAGCGTTCCATTAGGCCCATCTAACTGTGTCCCTGTGTCAAGCGAGAGAGAATTCGCGAATACATCAATCGGTTCGGCGCTTGTACCTGAAACGAAGGACAAACTCCCCAAAACGATGAGGAAAAATACAACCATTTATCTCAAGGAAGCACTCAGATCAATCAAACGTGCGCGGTGCGTCTAACAGGCACGACAGAGCCGGCTGTGACTTCCTCGTCAAATAATTCCGCAAGCTTGTCGATCATGGTACCGCCCAATTGTTCAGCATCTACAATGGTAACAGCGCGCCTGTAATAACGAGTAACATCGTGCCCAATACCAATTGCGACTAATTCTACGGGAGAAACTGTTTCAATCCAGGAGATGACTTCTCTCAAATTCTGGTCAAGATAGTTTCCGGAATTCACCGAGAGAGTCGCGTCATCCACCGGCGCACCATCAGAAATCATCATTAATATTCGGCGCTGCTCGTGCCGGCCCAACAATCGCTCGTGCGCCCAAAGCAAGGCTTCACCATCTATATTCTCCTTGAGGAGTCCCTCACGTAACATCAAGCCGAGATTGCGCCGGGCTCGCCGATAAGGCATGTCCGCAGTTTTGTAAATGATATGGCGAAGCTCGTTAAGCCGACCGGGATTAGTACGCTTGCCTTCCGCAAGCCAACGTTCTCTCACGCGGCCTCCCTTCCAGGACCTAGTGGTAAAACCCAGAATTTCGACTTTCACACCGCACCTTTCTAGCGTGCGAGCAAAAATATCAGCACTCATTGCCGCAACTGTAATTGGTCGTCCGCGCATTGACCCTGAGTTGTCCAAAAGCAGAGTTACCACCGTGTCCCGGAACGACGTCTCCTTTTCAAGCTTGTACGATAAAGGATAGGTTGGATTAACTACGACTCGGGCAAGCCTTGCCGCATCAAGCAGACCTTCGTCCAAATCGAATTGCCAAGCCCGAGTCTGTTTAGCTAACAAACGACGCTGCAAACGATTTGCAAGACGCGTTATAATGCCTTGCAAGCTCGTCAACTGCTGATCGAGATGGGTTCGTAGGCGAGTTAGCTCATCAGCTGTGCACAACTCATTCGCATCAATAATTTCATCAAACTCTTCCTCATATGCATGGTAGCCTCTTCCCGAATTAGAACCGCCTAATGGAGACCTCCATGGTTCGCCCTTTGTATCCGCCTCATTTCCATCGGCGAGTTCACCATCATCGGTGATCTCTGTCTGAAGTTCATCGGAATCGATAGTATCAACATCAGATTCGTCTGCGCCATCGGCACCTAAAGTGTCAACAGTCGCGTCAGATTCTTCACCTTCACCTTCTCCATCAACCGTATCTTGATCGCTCTCAGAGTCATTTCCGTCGGCATCAAGGTCTGGGTCGTTTTCGTCTTCCTCGGCGAGATCGAGATGCGCAATTAGACGCCGCGCTAACTTCGAAAAGTCACCTTGCTCCTCAACTGCGGTAGCTAGATCGTCGAAATCCGTCGCTATCTTCTCCTCTAACCATGGGCGCCACAACTCGACCATACAAGTGGCCGAAGGCGGGGGAATTGCGCCCGTAATCCGCTGACGAGCCAACATTCGCACGGCTTCAACCATCGGTGCTTGGTTACGTTCACTGACCTGCTCAAAACCTTTTTTTTGACATTGCGCCTCAAGCATAGCTTCCAAATTGTGCGCGACGCCTTTCATGTGTCGAGCTCCTAACGCCTCGCAGCGTACTTGCTCAATGGCATCGTAAATCTCCCGGGCGGTTTCTCCGGGCGGACATCGAGCAGAATGCACTGCCGCATCATGGTGGCGCAATCGAAGCGCAAAAGAGTCACCAGTACCACGAATCTCCGCGAGATCTTGTTCGGTAGGCTCGAGTGGCGGAAGTGGCAAACTAGCGCTCACACCATCCGTCACTGTAGCTGTAGCGCTAAATGTGACCTCAAGATCCGACGACTGAGCGATCGCGCGCACAGCTACTCCAACAGCTCGCCTAAATCTTTCTCTATGGTCGATTGGGGAGCTACTCATTGCGTAGCTAACCAAGCACTGCTGTCGCAGCTGACTCTGGTAATTCCTCCCCCATACAGCGTTGATAATATTCAGCTATCAACGGCCGCTCAAGCTCATCGCATTTATTCAGGAAAGTCGTCCTGAAACCGAAGGCAACGTCGTTAAAGATTTCAGCATTTTCAGCCCACATAATAACGGTTCTCGGAGACATAACGGTTGATATGTCGCCATTTACAAAACCAGAACGTGTCAACGCCGCAACATCAACCATCGCAGAGATCGCTTTCCTCCCCTCATCAGAATTGTAGGAATCTAACTTCGATCTAACAATTTCTACCTCTTCATCGTGCGACAAATAGTTAAGTGTGGCAACGATATTCCACCTATCCATTTGACCTTGATTAATCTGCTGTGTCCCATGATACAGGCCTGAAGTATCTCCAAGTCCAATCGTATTCGCTGTAGCAAAAAGACGAAAAGCAGGGTGCGGATCGATGATACGATTCTGGTCTAACAGAGTCATCTTGCCGTCAACCTCGAGCACACGCTGAATAACGAACATAACGTCTGGTCTGCCGGCATCATATTCGTCAAATACAAGCGCAGTAGGTGATTGTAGAGCCCACGGCAACATACCCTCACGAAACTCTGTAACCTGCTTACCATCGCGAATGACAATCGCGTCCTTGCCAATCAGGTCAATACGACTGATATGACTATCGAGGTTAATGCGGATACAGGCCCAGTTGAGGCGCGACGCTACTTGCTCGATATGGGTGGATTTTCCGGTGCCATGATAACCCTGGATCAAAACCCTTCGGTTATAGGCAAAGCCAGCCAGTATCGCGAGTGACGTTTCAGGGTCGAATCGATACGATTCATCGACAACAGGAACATATTCGTCGGGGTCCGAAAAAGCCGGAACCTCCATATCACTATCTATACCGAAAGTTTGGCGCACTGATATTTTGATATCGGGTTGCCGCGCGGCAGATCCGTTTGAAGTATCAGAGGTAATGGTTTTGACCATGAATCGGTATCCCGT
>JYMV01002697.1_pt1 | contig 28436 bp, 24 predicted proteins | sample 338911 | NCBI WGS metagenome assembly JYMV01 (sample SAMN03354496, study PRJNA234377) | hydrothermal vent metagenome | biome: Deep sea; feature: Hydrothermal plumes at the Eastern Lau Spreading Center, Western Pacific Ocean; material: Seawater | place: Tonga | collected 2009 | depth 2000 m m
AACGAGAAGCCGGATATACGGACGCAAACCATTTTAGTCAAAACAGCATGTTTACTCTTGCAATAATGGGGGAGACCATATACAGGCCCTAGTATTTAAACAAAAGAGAAAGCTGGTGAAGCAACAAAAGCCAGCTTTCTTCTTAGCGTAAGTGGGTACTCGTCTGTCGATTGAAAAGTCGCGCCTTCCGTCTCTTCTTTATTTCATGTTTATTCCAAAACTATTCGACGACTCTGTTGCGCCCCGCATTTTTAGCTTTGTAAAGGTTGTCATCGGCCTGCTTCAAACAAGCGTGCAAGTTTGTATCAGTAAGCGCTGTGGCTACACCAAAGCTTGCGGTTATCGAGTGATTCACATCACCCTCTACAAACGGATTAGCTTCAACCACCTTCCTTATTTTTTCCGCTAATTTTACCGCTTGGCTCAACGTTGCATGAGGGAATAGGACCAAAAACTCTTCACCACCGGTTCTTGCCACCACGTCAGTAGTTCTTACTGCTTCTTTCATTAGGCGAGTGATGTGTATAAGCACTTCGTCACCAATATCGTGGCCATAGGTATCGTTGATTGTTTTGAAATGGTCAATATCTACCACCACCGCACTTAATGGGAAATGAGCACCGGGATCTTGCATTGCGCGTTCAAAAAAAACAGCTTCAAGAAACCGCCTATTGGGAAGTTTTGTAAGTGGATCGGTATTAGCCTGACGCATGCGCTCTAAATTTTCACGCAGCATTTCTTTTCTGCTTTGATGCCAGAAATTTTCACCTATAAAGGCGACGCAAATGAAACAGAACGTAGCGATTAGGAAACGGGAAACATGTTCTGCTGGGTACTCAGCCACTATTTTTTCTTGATTGTAGAGCATAAAAATAGCGATACCCAGAGTTACTGCCACGTAAACCATAGCGGGCTTAAAACGCACAACAATTATCTGAATAAAAAGCAGGGGAAAGATAAAATAAAGCCCGGTGTTATTGAGGCCGCCGGTGTAAACCAAGCCGTTTATGGTAAATGCTACCACTAAGCCTGCTAGATAATAGAAGACATCAACGCGAGGGAACATATGGGATAACGCCACATTGGCGTACACAAAAGCAGCTGACCCCGCCAGCGTTCCAACGAGCAATGGGTTGTTTGTACCCATGTTGATCCACGCCATAAACGCCATAATGGTGCCACCAACATAAGATATGAAATATAGCGTTAAGCGCCTTCGTTTTGCTTCCGCTTCATCTTGCTGGGCACTTCTAAGTAATTGACGCAACGACGAACTGTCCATAAAAAGACTTATCTCCGCATTTAAAACTAATTAACCATTATTCCTTTCAGCATAGACTGAATGTTCAATAATAACCAAGGAGAAAACTGTGCCTAATTTCAAACATTAATACAGAAAATGCGTATACTACGGGATATATCGTATGACGTTATGTGATACATCGTTTTAGTTTCTTTTTATATAGTTTGGAATAGCCATGAGTCACCTCAACACTACCCGCACCGTTCGAATTGCTACTAGAAAAAGTGCTTTAGCGCTTTGGCAAGCAGAGTATGTGAAGGCAAAATTGTTGGAGCATTATCCGTCAATGACCGTTGAGCTTGTGCCTATGAGCACGCAGGGCGACAAAATTTTAGATACACCTCTGGCGAAAATTGGTGGTAAAGGACTTTTCATAAAAGAGCTTGAAATTGCCATGCTTGAAGGCCGTGCCGATATTGCCGTGCACTCTATGAAAGACGTACCCGTTGAATTTCCTGAAGGTTTTGGCCTTCACGCTATTTGTGAGCGAGAAAACCCGTTCGACGCTTTTGTTTCAAATAACCACGACAGTTTAGATGCCCTGCCCCAGGGCGCAGTAGTAGGTACGTCTAGCCTTCGCAGACAATGCCAAATTCGCAAGTATCGCCCTGACCTTATCATCAAGGACCTGCGCGGAAACGTGAATACTCGTCTAGCCAAGCTAGACGCAGGTGAGTACGACGCCATTATCTTAGCTTCTGCTGGCCTTATTCGCCTTGAAATGGAATCTCGTATTCGCATGCCGTTACCCGCTGATATTTCACTACCCGCCGTTGGACAAGGTGCCGTAGGTATTGAGTGCCGTAACGACGATGAAGAGCTAATTAAGTTGCTACAGGCGCTGAACCATACGGACACCAATACACGCGTTACTGCGGAACGCGCCATGAACGAGAGATTGGAAGGCGGCTGCCAAGTACCTATTGGTAGCTTTGCCACGCTTGATGGCGATGTGCTGACACTAACCGGTATGGTTGGTAAGCCAGATGGTTCAGAACTGCTCTTTGCTTCTGCTACAGCGTCGCGAGAAAAAGCCGCAGATATTGGTGTTGAAGTAGCGGAATCCCTTCTTGAGCAAGGTGCCGGTGAAATCTTAAAGGCGCTTTATAACTAAGTTATAGTTTGTCGAATGCGTGCAGGTTTACGCAGTAAAATAAAAGGATGAAAATTCGATAGTATGTTGCTGTTTACACGCCCACTGCCAAAGTTAAAAGCAAGCGCTTCTGCCTTTGAAAAAGCCGGAATTGACGCGGTAGGCATTGCCACGTCTAACATCATTGATATTTCGTCTGAAAGAAAAGCTGCTGCAGAATTTTTAGCGTCAAATGCAGTAAACGCAATTGTTGTTACCAGCGTATATGCTGTAGACACCGTTATTGAAGGCTTACGCGAAACGGCTAACGAATTACCATTGATCATAGCTGTGGGCGATGCCACTGCACGAAAATTACAAGCGGGACTTCAGGCGTTTTCATCGGCGCAGGTTGCTATTCCCGAAGCCCATACATCCGAAGGTATACTGGCAATGCACCAACTTAATGAGGCAAACTGTCAGCATGTCGTTATCATTAAGGGTGAAGGTGGGCGCGACGCCATAGCCACAGGATTAGACGAAAAAGGTATTTTAGTTAATAGCTTTTGCGTTTATAAGAGAGAGCAACTTACAAGCCCAATTTACACAAAACGGTGGAAAATGGGCGAAGTTAGCGGCATTATCGCTACAAGCGAAGCAATGGCACTGCAACTAATTGCGCAATTTGGCCAAGCACTTAAATCTATTAAATGGTTAACAGTGAGTGATCGAATTGCCAAAACCCTCACTAGCCAAGGCATTAAAGAGGTAGCGGTTTGTCAGCGAGCCACCGATCAGGCACTCATCGCCTGGGTAAAGGATAACTGGGAGTATTGAATGGCCAACAACAATGAAAGTAGCCCACAAAAAGAGGAACTCGTGAAAGTGGAAGCTGAAAAAGACGTTATCGAATCTTCTGCCACGCACAGTGAATCAACACCATCGGGTGCTGCTAAAAAGAAATCGTCGGGAAATGGTCTACTGTGGTTTGTTGTAATCATCCTTTTCCTTATTGTGCTTGGTATGGCTGGCGCAGGTTACTGGTATTACATGCAGCAACAGTCGGCAAGCAAGGACTCTGAATCTGCACTTCAAACGACGACCTCTCAGCTAAACACTATTGAGCGTGAGCGCGCTGGTCTTGTTGCCTCTATCGACAAAGTAGCTCGCACCAACCAGACGTTAGAAAGCACGGTAGCCGAGTTAAAAGCGCAAAACGAAAAGCTGACGCTGCAAGCTGAATCGACGCTTGAGCAACTAAATAATATGGAAGGTCGCCGCCCGGCAGACTGGCTCATTGCTGAAGCTGATTACTTAGTTCGCATGGCAGGCAGAAAGCTTTGGTTGGAAAACGACGTACGCACAGCAATTTTGCTGCTAGTTAACGCAGATAAACGCTTAAAGTCGTTGGCCGACCCATCGGTACTTCCGGTTCGCGCAAACCTTGCTGAAGATATTCAAACCTTACAACAGCTTAACCCTGTATCACAAAGTTCCGTCGCTCTCGCGCTTACAGGCATGATTGCTCAAATTGACAAACTGCCACTTGATACCTTCGAAAAACCAGAAGACGCCAATGCAGAAGACACGACCTTATCGGAGTCAGCTGACGACTGGCAGGAGAACCTTGCAAAAGTGTGGCGTTCACTGGTGAACGATTTTCTTACGGTGAAAACTATTGAAGGCCCGGTTGAACCAGTGCTTTCACTAGAAGCCCAGTTCCTAGCAAAAGAGCAGCTTCGTCTGCAGCTTATGCACGCGCAAACTGCCGCGCTTCAGGGCGATGCAGGACTTTACAGCCAGTCGCTTCAATACGCTCAAACGTTAATTATTGAAAAGTTCGACACAGAAAAAAGCCAGGTAACGGGTTTTGTAGATGCACTACAAAACCTCATTGCTACCGATATTTCGCGACCTATCCCAACTGAGCTAGCGTCACAAAAACCGCTAGAGCGTTTACTGGATAGCCGCGTTAAGCAGGTGTTCGGACAAGGAGCAAGTGCACTATGAAATGGTTAGCTATTGCCCTTGCGGTATTAGCCGCATTCGTTCTTGCACTAATTGTTGGCCCAATGTTGTTAGGCGATAAGGGCTACGTACTCATATCACTGGGTAATACCGCTGTTGAAATGACGGTGATTAGCTTTTGTATTTTAGTGATAGGTGCCGTCATTGCCTGGTACGTACTATCTCGATTGGTATTGTGGGCGTTAAGCCTGATCACAGGTTCACATAAATGGTTCGGCACTTTGGGTGAGCGCAAACGTAAGCGTGCGTTTTACGACGGCTTACACGCAATGGCTGCAGGTGATTTTGATACAGCTCAAAAGGCGCTAAGCAAAACCACCAACGGCGATTTCGAAGGCGTTAACTATTTGGCGTCAGCGCAAATTGCTTTTGCCAATAACGATTTAGCCAAAGCCCGTTATTTCCTTGTTCAGGCAACTGACTTTCCAAAAGCGAAAGTAGCCGCAACGGTCATGCACGCGCGTATTGATATGGTTGAAGAAAAATACGATGCGGCACTAGAGAAACTTAACGAGCTTGACGAGCAAGAGCGCGAGAACAAGCAGGTTGTGCAGTTGAAAGCGCAAATTCTTGCCAAGTTAGGTAAGTGGCAAGTACTTCAGGAGAATTTGTCAGGCTGGCGTAAAGCACTGCCCAAAGCAGACTACACTACATGGAGCCAGCGCATCGCCAAAGGTAAGTTTGCCGAAATTGCCAGCAAACAAGGCGCTGTCGAGCTTAAATCGTATTGGGAAACCCTACCTCGTAAGCTTCGTCACGACGATGCTTACCGCGCGGCTTACATTCAACAGTTACTTGACCAAGGTATGCATGCCGACGCACAGAATTTGCTAGTTGAATGGCAAAAGCGTGGCCCGAATAGCGCCCTGTTTCCGCTGTTCACGCAGCTTAATATTCCTGATGCATCGCCATCACTACGACTGCTTGAAAGCTGGATAAAGCAAGACGAAGAAAACGTGTCGCTATACTCCACGCTAGGCCAAGTTGCATTTAACTCAGGCGATGATGTGTTGGCAGAAAAAGCCCTGCTTAAAGCCACTAAAATGAAGTCGCGCAAAGAAGACTTATTGCTGCTGTCTGCAATTAGCGAACGCAAGCACGACACAGCCACTGCACTTCAGCTTTACAAGGAAGGTCAGCAGCTAGCCAGCTAGATGAATATTCATTTAGCTTTCTGGTAGTACTTGTATTACCCGTAAAATTGAAGATATAGTAAAAAGGAATTCTCAATTCGGGTTGTTTCAACAACAACCCGAATTGACTTAAACAACTTGTCGGAGTGCTTCACTGGTAACCCAGTAAGCTGAGACCGCGAAAGTGGGATCCGTAGAACCTGATCAGGCTAATACCTGCGAAGGGAACAAGAAAATACAATGTGCACAATGTTAAACCGTGGTTTAGCGTTGTGAAGCGAAGTTGTTTTGCTGTTGATGATACAGACACATCCATTACGGTGCTGCTCGTCACTCAAGGTAAACTGTTCAAGTTTATCCCCAAGTAAACATCAACGGTGTAAAGGGCTGTAATCACCAAAACCTTTACCAACAATCTCGCTAAAGTAACGGGATTATTCCCCTCTACACTTACACTTTGTATTCTCCTTCACTCCTGACAAGCATTTTTAGAACCTAAATTTACAAGGTAAAATGCTATGTCGAACAGACGCGAACAGCGCCAACAAGCACAACAATTCATTAATGAACTTGCGGGCGAAGCTTACCCAAATTCAACACGCCACTACGAGTGTGGCAGCCGTGACGATATTCGTGTGGCCATGCGCCTTATTCACCAACACGACAGTTTAGTGGGTGGTACTGAAAACAACCCTATTTTAGAGCCAAATCCGCCAATTCCTGTTTACGACACTTCAGGCCCCTACGGCGACCCACAAGAAAACATAGATGTGCACAAAGGCCTAGCTCCGCTTCGCCAAACGTGGATTGAAGAGCGTAGCGATACCCTTGAATTAGAGGGCGTTTCGTCAAGCTTTGCAAAAGAGCGTGAAAACGACATATTTACCGAAGATTTCCGCTTTATTCGCAGCCGCAAACCACTAAAAGCAAAAACAGGCAAAAACGTTACCCAGCTTCACTACGCAAGACAGGGCATTATTACCCCTGAAATGGAATACATTGCCATTCGCGAGAATATGGGTCGCCAAGCCATTAAAGATGCCGAACTGACGCAGCAGCACAAAGGCGAACACTTTGGTGCGAATTTACCCGATACCATCACGCCTGAATTTGTACGCCAGGAAGTGGCCGCAGGCCGCGCCATTATTCCATGCAACATCAATCACCCCGAGTTGGAACCAATGATTATAGGGCGTAACTTTCTAGTAAAGATTAACGCCAATATTGGTAATTCAGCAGTCACCTCGTCTATTGAAGAAGAGGTAGAAAAGCTGGTGTGGTCAACGCGCTGGGGCGCCGATACCATCATGGATTTATCTACCGGCAGAAATATTCACGAAACCCGAGAGTGGCTGCTGCGAAACAGTCCTGTTCCTCTTGGCACCGTCCCCATCTATCAAGCGCTAGAAAAAGTAAACGGTGTAGCCGAAGATTTAACGTGGGAGATGTTTAAAGACACCCTAATTGAGCAAGCCGAACAAGGCGTAGACTACTTCACCATTCACGCTGGCGTGCTGCTTGAGTACGTACACCTTACCGCAAAGCGGGTAACCGGCATTGTATCGCGCGGCGGTTCGATAATGGCAAAGTGGTGCTTAAGCCATCACCAGCAAAGCTTTCTGTATGAGCACTTTCACGATATTTGCGAAATTTGCGCTACGTACGATGTGGCGTTGTCGCTAGGTGATGGCCTGCGCCCTGGTAGCGTAGCTGACGCTAACGACGACGCGCAATTCTCTGAATTACGTACCCTTGGTGAGCTGACGAAAATTGCATGGGAGTACGATGTTCAGGTAATGATTGAAGGCCCGGGGCATGTGCCAATGCATATGATTAAAGCGAACATGGAAGAGCAGCTTAAGCACTGCCACGAAGCGCCGTTTTATACCCTTGGCCCCCTCACCACCGATATCGCTCCTGGCTACGATCACTTCACTTCAGGTATAGGTGCCGCCATGATTGGTTGGTATGGCTGCGCAATGCTGTGCTATGTAACACCTAAAGAGCATTTGGGCCTACCTAACAAAGAAGACGTTAAACAGGGGCTGATCACCTACAAAATTGCAGCCCACGCTGCCGACTTGGCAAAAGGCCACCCAGGTGCACAAATTCGCGACAACGCCATGTCGAAAGCACGCTTTGAATTCAGGTGGGAAGACCAGTTCAATTTAGCTCTCGACCCGCATACTGCGCGCGCTTATCACGATGAAACCTTGCCGCAGGCGTCTGGCAAAGTTGCGCATTTCTGCTCTATGTGCGGCCCTAAATTTTGCAGCATGAAAATTTCTCAGGAAGTGCGCGATGTGGCTAAACAAGCAGAGCAGCAAGAGTTTGAGAAAGAAAAAGGCATGAAAGAGATGGCCCAGGCATTCAATCAGTCTGGCGCAGAGCTTTATCACACTGCAGATAGCAAGGTAGAGCTACCATGATGGCGAAAGCGTCCATAAGCCCTGCATCCAACAACCTCACCACTGCACTTCCTGTAGTGTGGTGTGTGGGGGGCGTTGACTGTAGCGGTGGTGCGGGCGTTACCCGCGACGCCATTACATTGGCCGATCTGAACATCCATGCTTGTGTGCTCACTACACAGCTTACCGTGCAGTCCAACTCAATCATGCTTAGTAAGGAAAGCATGTGCGCGTCGGCATTAAATCAGCAGTGGCAGGTGCTGTTTGAAGATACCCCGCCACGCGCTATTAAGATTGGCGCTATTGCTAATGATGAGCAAGCGCTGTTGTTGTGTGCACGTATTCAAAAAACATCTAACCCTCGCCCCTTCGTTGTATGGGACCCTGTACTGTCTACCTCGTCCGGTGGCGTGCTGAGTGAGTTAAGCGAAAGCGTAGTTGACGAACTGTTGAATACGGTAGATATCGTTACGCCAAATATCGATGAGCTTGCGTGGCTCACCCATTTGCCTGTTGTTGATGAAGCGAGCTTGCTAACTGCAATCAATCGGCTAAGGGGTAAAGGCGCAAAGAGCGTTTACGTTAAGGGCGGTCACGCCCACTGGCAAAAAAACGTGAGCGATATTTTTGTTTGTGCCTCTCACACTCTTCGTTTTAGCCAGCCGAAATACGCTAACGGCAACCTTCGCGGCACAGGCTGTATGTTAGCCAGCGCATTAGCGGCATTCATTGTTCACGACTACTGCATTGAAGACGCACTTACGCTTGCTAATGCTTACGTCAGCGAAGTTCGTAGCCATACACTACCAAAGCAATGCGCAGCGGCTAACGCAAACGCCATAAGTAACGAATTAACCACCTACTTTGCACAAACCAACGGCTTTCCAGCAAAACCAGAGAGCTTTCCGCTGGTGACCTTTCACCAACGTGGCGCCACTGCTAATGAAAAAGAGCGGGATAAGGATACCCTTCTTGAAGCCTCGTCTTGTAAAGAAGCCCACTTTCCTGCACTTACTCATACTCATTTAGGCATCTACCCTGTAGTGGATAGCGTGCAATGGATAGCCCGCCTCTGGCCAACGGGCGTAAAAATAATGCAGCTACGGGTTAAGCAAGGCTCCCAAGAAGACATTCGTCAGCAAATAAAAGAGGCAATAGAATTGGTGAAACACACCGACTGCCAATTATTCATTAATGACTATTGGGAGCTGGCCATAGAACTCGGGGCTTACGGAGTTCATTTGGGACAAGAGGATATCGACACCGCAGACCTAAACGCCATCCGTAGTGCGGGTTTACGGCTTGGAATATCAACGCACGGCTTCGCTGAAATTCAACGTGTTCGCGCTTTAAACCCGTCTTACATTGCCCTTGGTCATATCTTCCCCACCAATACCAAAGACATGCCTTCGAAGCCTCAAGGTGTAGCACGTTTAGAAAAGTATGTGCGGCTTTGCGATGGCATTCCCACCGTTGCTATTGGTGGTATTAACTTATCGCGCATAGGCGATGTAGCTAAAACCGGCGTTGACGGCATTGCTGTGGTAAGTGCAATCACTCAGGCAGCACACCCACTGAAAGCCTACCAAGCATTGGTTCAGGAGGCTGGGTTTGCTTAGTCATTCAGCTACTCATTCATTTAGTCACTCAGTGGGCCAGCAGTTAGCGCATCAGGATATACGTCGCTACAGCAGACAACTTTTACTCGATTGCATTGATCACGACGGACAGCTTAGTTTGGCGGGTACACACGCTGTTATCGTTGGTTTAGGTGGATTAGGCAGCTTAACCGCCCGCTATTTAGCAGGCGCAGGCGTGGGCAACATTACACTTATAGATGGTGACACCGTCGACATTAGTAATTTGCAGCGCCAGATAAACTACAACGAAATGCACCTAGGCGAGCTAAAAGCCAAGTCGCTTTACAATGAACTGCGTAAAGTGAACTCGCATTTAAACATACAGTTTAAAAGCTTATTTGCTGATAGTAACAACTTACCAACCTTGATTGCATCAGCCACCTGCGTGCTGGATTGCACCGACAACGTAACGGTACGAAGACAGATAAACCTGGCCTCGTTTCGCGCCTCTATTCCGCTTTTTATTGCAGCAGCCAGTGGGCTTACCTGGCAAGCGCTGAACTTGCCTCAAAACTCAGCCACCTGCGGTTGCTACGAGTGTTTAGTGAATAATGTTGCCATACGCGAAGATTGCGTTAGCAAAGGTGTACTAGGCCCCGTTGTAGGCATGGCAGCGTGCCACCAAGCTACCCAAGCCTTGTTATTTCTGGCAAGAGGCTTCGATGCCGATATTAAATGGGGCCACTACGTAAACGCCCATGCAGGCCAAGGCACGCTGCAAAGTTTCAAGCTTCCCCCCTCTTCTTCTTGTGAGGTATGCCAATGACCCAAATTAACATTAACGTGAACAATCAACCAATGAGCTTGATTTCTCCTATATCACTTAGTGAATTAATTGCCCTTAAACAATTGAAAGACGAAGGCACTGCCGTTGCCAAAAACGCGGCTATTGTCAGCAAGCAAGAATGGCCGACGACCTATTTAAGTAACAACGATACCGTGGATATATTTACCCTAGTGGCAGGAGGCTAAAATGCTAACACTCGCAAATCATACCTTCCCTTCCCGCCTGTTAACTGGCACTGGCAAATTTAGTAACCCAGACACCATGAAAAGCGCGGTACAGGCAGCCAAGAGCAGCATGGTGACTTTGGCAATGAAGCGTGTCGCCAGCCATAGCTCACAAGATGAAACGCTTTCGGCATTAAAAGCATTGGGCGTTACTCTTTTGCCGAATACGTCGGGAGCGAAGAACGCTAAAGAAGCCATATTCGCCGCTGAACTTGCTTATGAAGCATTAGGTAGTCCTTGGGTGAAGCTGGAAATTCATCCAGACCAACGCTACTTGTTGCCCGACCCCATCGAAACCCTGCTTGCCGCAGAGGCACTGGTTAAAAAAGGGTTTCACGTTTTGCCTTACTGCGGAGCAGACCCCGTTTTATGTAAACGCTTAGAAGAGGTAGGCTGCGCTGCCGTCATGCCATTGGGCGCGCCAATTGGGAGCAATCAGGGATTACAAACCAAACCCTTTTTGCAAATTATTGTTGAACAAGCGTCGATACCCGTCATTGTAGATGCAGGCATTGGTAAGCCAAGCGAAGCTATGGCGGCCATGGAGCTGGGAGTAGATGCGGTACTGGTGAATACGGCTATCGCCACCGCTAAGAACCCAGTTGCTATGGCAGCAGCTTTCGCAAGCGCCGTAGAAACGGGGCGAAAAGCCTTTGAAGCTGGACTTGGTGCTACCAGCAGTTTTGCCCAAGCCTCTAGCCCGCTTACCGCATTTTTGGAGCCGGCGGTATGAAGGTAGCACAGGCATTAATGCAGCAAGACTTGTCGCATGTGGCTATGTCGATAAACAGCAAAACAGCAGGAGACGTAGAACGAGCGCTAGGTAAAGATACACTTTCTTTAGACGACTTCATGGCGCTGATCTCCCCCGCTGGCGCTAAGTACTTAGAAGCCATGGCCTATCGCGCTAAAGCAATTACTCGCCATCGCTTTGGCAATACCATGCAGCTGTTTGTACCTTTGTATTTATCAAACTTGTGTGCCAACGAATGTACCTACTGCGGCTTTACCATGAGCAACAAAATAAAGCGCAAAACCCTGTCTATAAGCGAAGTGTTGACCGAAATTGAAGCCATCAAAGATTTAGGCTTTTCACAGGTATTGCTGGTTACTGGCGAACATGAAACCAAAGTGGGGATGGAATATTTTGAGCAAACACTAAGCGCCATTCGCGAAAAGGTGAGCTACCTTATGATGGAGGTACAACCTTTAAAGCGTGAGCAATATGAAACCTTGAAGCACCTGGGCTTAGACGCGGTGTTAGTGTATCAAGAAACCTACTCACCGCAGCATTACGCTAATTACCACACTCGAGGTAAAAAACAGGACTTCCTATGGCGCTTAGAAGCCAGCGATCGCATAGGGAAAGCCGGCATTGATAAAATAGGCATTGGCGCACTACTGGGTTTAGGCGACTGGCGGGTTGATAGCGCCATGACCGCCCTTCACGGCAAGTTAATACAGCAACACTACTGGCAAAGCCGTGTCTCTATTGCTTTTCCGCGCCTTCGTAGCTGTGAGGGTAACAGCACTGGCGGCAACGCCCTTACCAACAGTAAACTCCCTAACGAGCGAGATCTGCTGCAGCTAATATGCGCCCACCGCATTTTTAACCCACAAGCAGAACTCTCGCTGTCTACCCGAGAGTCGGCAGTGTTTCGGGATGGCGTAATGCCGCTTGGCATAACGTCTATGAGTGCGGCCTCGCAAACACAGCCTGGCGGTTACAGCGCCCCATCGAAGGCACTAAATCAATTCGATATTGACGATAACCGATCTGTATCAGATGTCGTGAGCGCACTTTCAATGAAAGGACTGGAACCCGTTTGGAAAGACTGGATGCCGTTTACAGAACGTGTTTAAGCGCAAGAATACCTGTATTTTTCGTTTGAAAACTCGCGCTAAAGAGCGCACTTTTAATGGATTAATCGATTAGTTTTTGTAAGGGAAAATAAGAGAAAATTTGTTTTGCTTTCGTGCAAAACCCTCCGTACAATCCGCCCAAATTTTAGCCAGACACTTTACCTATGCGTCTGGCTTTTTTGTCTCATTTATCTCATATTAGATTTATCAAAACTAAAGGGCAGTGCGTTGGATACCGTTGAATTTATTCAAATTCGTAGATTTATAGTGAAGCTAGGCAAAATGCTGCACAAGTACGGTACCCCTGCGTTCCGACTTGAAGCTTACCTAGGTGAAGTCGCTAAGTATTTAGGCGTACACGCTTCATTTATTTCAACGCCAACTTCACTGACTTTTGTTATCTGGAGTGACCGTCACGAAGACGAATATAACCACGCTGCGCGTTTGCTTCCAGGCGAGCTAGACATGAACGCGTTGTCGCTCACCGATGAACTGGCCAGCGAACTGCTGTCGGGCAAATTAACCTTAAGTGAAGCTGACAAGCGCTTAAATGAAATAGATGCCATGGGCAGCCCTTATGGTAAATGGGTGACAGGCGTTGCCTTTGCTATGGCCACCGGCGCGTTTGCTATGCTAATGGGTGCAAGCTGGAGTGAAATTGGCTGGTCGGGTGCCTTGGGTATAGTGGCTTATCTTTGGACCTTATGGGCACAGCAGTCTAAACGCGTAAACTTAATGCTAGAGCCTGTTACCGCGTTTGTTGGCGGTATTCTTGCCTGCGCTATTGGTCAGTATGTTGACCCGGGCATTAACATTCCGCTGGTAGTGCTTTCATCAGTAATTGTGTTTGTACCCGGACTAGCGCTGACTATGGGCCTTGCCGAACTTTCATCGCGAAACATGGTGTCGGGCACGGCTCGTACTATGGACGCCATCATGCAGCTGTTTAAGCTGTACTTTGGTGCGTTTTTGGGTGTGTCGGTAGGCTTTAGTGCGTTTGGTGAAAACGTATATACCCCTGCAGAATCGCTGCCTTACTGGGCTACATGGCTGGCGGTGTTCTTGCTGTGTATTGCCCTAGTTGCGATATTCAGAACACGCATTAAACACATTCCATGGGCATTGGCGGCAGCATTTATTGCCTACAGTGCTACCGCATGGAGCTCTGATTACATGAGCCCTGGGCTAGGTGCCTTCGTGGGTGCGTTTGCGTTAGGTATTTTTGCTAATGCGTTCACCCGCATTGCTAACCAACCCGCAACCATTGTGGCTATGCACGGGCTTATAGTGCTGGTGCCGGGGTCTAAAACCTATATTGGCTTGAACTCGTTTATGACGGGCCAAGACTTTGTTAAGGCCGACCATTTGGGGCAGGAAGTATTTCTTATCTTTATGTCACTAGTGGCAGGATTAATCTTTGCTAACGTGGTGGTGCCCACTAAAAAGGCGCTATAACGTAATGACTGCAACCTTTTGGGGCTTTCGCTAACACACTGTTGTTGTAGTTAGGCTGCGCAAAATCAATAGCGCAGCCTAACAAGCAGGCAAGACGCGCTATTTAAGCAACTTGATCAACGCTCGTCCTAAACGAGCGTTGAGCGCGCCCGCAGCAATCGCTTCAGCTGAATTTTCCATAAACTTCGCCGACAAGCTACCGCCAATTTGATTGGCAACTTCGTCGGTAGCTAAGTCAAACACGCCTTGCGCCGCAATGTTTTGCGCCAACACTTTTAATAACTTCCAGTTCCCTGCTGTACTTGGCCTTAGTCCATACACGCGGGCCATTCGACGAATGGTACGAAAGCTAATCCATACCACAGCAAAAGTTTGAATAAGATTATTGGGGCTTATAAAAGCAAGGCTTCCGGCGGTCACCGACTCTTTATTCAGCACCTTGTGCGCCTTTTCCTGAACAGGTTTTAGTACCGTGTCTTCGTACAGGCCTAATCGTTCTGAGCCTGACATATCGTCTTGAAGCTGCTGCTTATAACGGTCGAAACAATGCGCCGCGTAAGACCCTCGCGAAAAGCGTTTGCCGTGCTGGCTTAGCACGCGATCAATTTTCTGTGGCGATGCTTCTGTTCCCGCTGATGGATTTTGTTTCGCTGAAGGCTCCCCTCCCGCTGATGGCTTTTGTTTCGCTGAAGGCTCTGTCCCATTACTAGCCAGCAAATCTCGGATAACGCTTGCATCTTCCATCGCCGTATTTACTTGCTTGTAGCCTCTCCACTCTTTAAAACTCAAAAAGCTAAAGCAGCTTACAAAACCAACCAATAATGCGCCCAGTACGCCCGTACCGATGGGGTGCTCGGAAACGTTTGCCGCAAGGGTGGTATAAGCTTCAAAAACAAAAAAGCCAATTAATGAAACAACGCCAAATCCTAATGTTGCTGCACCTAACGACAGGCCACCTTTTTTAGTATCCACTTCCCATACATCCTCGGTAACTTGTTGCGGGAGTTTGGTTTCAGGCTGCGCTATGTCTAAGGTTTGTGTTTTAACTTTGGTTTTGTACTGCGGTTTTGTTACCGCATCACTTTCATGGTCATTATTAGGTTTACCATATCCAGTCACCGCATTATGCTGATCTTCCTCACCGACATCGCCGTAAACTGCATCGCTTCTAAGCGTAGACTGGCTTGTTTCTTCTGGGCTTTCGTCAAATGTATAAGGTTTATCGCTCATTCTTACTCTCCTTTGCCCAGTAAAAACTGAAGCAATCTATCTACGCCCTTACCCGCTAAAATACGCGCCTTAAAATCGCTAGGCACACTCACATCAGGTACTGGAAAATGGCTGCCCTCTTCCATCTCTTTCAGTGTGCTGGGAATAGGTTCGAACGTAGATTCTACATAGCGGCCATCAGTGTCTTTATAACGAATAGCATCGTCGTTACTACCTTCGTCGGTTACTTGCATGCTAGACACTAAAAAATGCTCGAATTGTATGGGTTTACCGTCAAACCGTGCTCTCGCCCCTTCGGTTATCTGGGTAAGTAAATTAAGTAAGTTAGCGCGCTGACTTACAGGCACTAAATCAGATTTAGTGGCCACAAACGCCACTCTGCCTATTTGTTCTTTTTTCAGCACATTGCGTGAAAACCACGTGCTTTGCCCGTACACAAAGGTGTCGGCCAAATGACTCAGAGTTTCTTTTAACTGATACAAATGCTGTCTGCTGTGGTTAAGCCCTTCAAACAAATCGACAAGAATTATCTGCTTGTCGGTTTCTTTGAAAATGGACTGCTTCAGCGGCGTTAACCACCCACTTTGGAATTTAGCAAAGTGCTTGTCGAATATTTTAAACCAAGGATGTGATACATCGCTGGTGATGCTAGACGGAAGCGGCGTAAAGCCAAAGGCCTGCCAATCGAAGTCGCTCGATTCCAATAAAAAACTACCCGGTTGAAGAAGAGATATGCCGTTGGCCTTCGCTTCTACTAAATAATCGCGATAGGCATTAACCAGCAGCTGAATACGCTGTTCGGTTGGCTCTTGCTCAAAATCAAACTGATTAACAAACGCTTTCCACTGGTTGGCAAAATACTGCTGCGGCCCACTGCTAAGCTGAGCCCACGCAGAGTCTGACCAATGTGCATAGGTTTTACTTAGCATGGGAATGTCGGTCACCCATTCTCCAGGGTAATCGATAAACTCAAACACCACATCGCTATGAGGCAGTACATGACGCTTCAATGAGGCGGTTTCTTTTAAACGCACCACCAGCTTAAAACCGAATGCTTCTTCGGTGGCCTTAGGCCATTGGCCGTTTTCAAGATCAGCAATGTTCTGTATATGCGGGAACGGTTTGTAGCCTTCAATGGGCTCTATGCGCATATCAAGCACTTGGGATGGCGGCAAATAACGTAGCAAAGGCAAACACGCATAGCCCTCTTCACTACGGCTTTTCAGCATAGTGATAAGGCTGGTGAACAGCATAGATTTACCGCTTCGACTTAGCCCAGTAATAGTGAATCTGTGAGTTTCTTTGTTAAACACACTGCTAAGTTTGTCGCCAGTTAGCGACGCCATTGCCCGAGTCTTGTCAAAAAGCGTAGCGATATTTTTTTGCATTATTTTGTTTGTATTCTGCCTTTGCAGTTCCTATTCCCTTAAACCTAAACCTTTAAAAATAATACCCAGAGAGTGCGGCCTATACATTATTGCCCTCTCGTTATTATAGATATGCCTATAGGATTAATGTGGTTATTAAGGGGGAAAAGCAAGGGCAGTGCCAGCTAAACACGCCGCTTCGTAAATAAGTAACGCTAACGACGGCTAATAAACTAATGCTCGCGAGTCTTATTGAATAGCTTTTTCTTTATGCGATTTTTACTGGAATGCCAGTGATTCTTAGGTTTGCGCGGCGCGTTTTCAATAACGTGTTCAAAATCGATATCCGACTTTTTGGTGGGCGGAACGTGAGCACAAAAGAATGTATCAATATGTGACTGGGCCAGCTTCTTTAAGCTTTCGCGGTATTGGTTTGGGTGACATAACGGATATGGCGGTACTAGTTCACCTTTCACCTGTACCAATACATCGGCAATGTAAGCCTGCTGCGTGGGAATGTGCTTTAGCGTTAAATCGTGGTCGGTATGGCCCGGCGTGTACATAACCTGCCAGTCAGGAAAACCGGGCAGTAACTGATTGTCGGCAAGCGTCATATCTGGCGCTAGTATTGGGTTGTACCAAATAGGCATTCTTGGCTTGCCAATACGATTGGCCACCCACCAGGTTAGCAACAAATCTATGCCGTGAGCAGTACGCCCAGCAAACCCAGCATACCAATTAATGGCTTTGGGATGAGATGCCACCTGCGCACCTGTACGTTCACGTAGTTTAATGGCGCCTCCGGCGTGATCTGGGTGCATGTGTGTAACCACAATCAGCTTTAAGTCACTTAACGGACGACCTAAGGTTTGCGTAATGTATCGACACACGTTGTCTACATCGGCGCGGCTACAGCCATCAAGCAATAGCAACCCCTTGCTGTCTTCAACAAGATAAATATGCTGTATGTAGCCTGCAAGTGTGTGAATATTCATTACTGCTTCCTTTTCACCAAAACACGCGCCAACCGTGGTATCTGACATACCTCATGTACGCTAGCACTAAACCCCGCTAATCGCTGGCAAAGTGTGAGCTGCGTGATAATGCCTATAGCGCTGAATCCTATCAGAACCTATCTGGTAAGACCAGATTCAGCGAACAAGTGTAGCATTAAATTGCGTAACCACATTAGCCCGGGCTCGCCTTCCTGCTGGCTATGCCAGTAAAGGTGTGTTTCCAACGCGGGAAGCTGATACGGCAGTTTGGTGCTAATCAGGTTATCATCGCTTACCGCATCAGCCACAGAGCCTGGCAAAGTTAACAAAGCGTTAGTGCTAGCCACCACATCTGCCGCGGCGCGATAGTTTTGGCAACGCCATAATGAAGGACGGCTTATACCTAGTTGCTGCAGCGCAATTTCTTCTACCGACGCCCCTTTTGCCCGGTTCGACACCGTTATATGGCGTGCCGCCACATACTTTTTCTTATCTATATTTTGTGCCAGCGGGTTTTGCTTATTCATAAGCACCTTGTAGGTGTCGCGGCGCAATAGTGAGTGAGAGATGGGCGCGGCAACAGCGCGACCAATATCAATGACAAGGTGGAGGTTTCGATTTGTTAAGTCTGCCAGCATTGTATCTCGATGTAAGCGAGTGCTTACTATTTCGACATTAGGTGCTTGTTTTTCAAGGGTTGAAAGCAGAACAGGTAAAACGCCTAATTCAAGAGACTCTTGCATGGCAATAACAAAGCGCTGATGGCTGTGTAACGGGTCGAAGTCGGCAAACTCCCCCAATGCTTTTCGAATATCACTTAAGGCTTTTAGAATAGCGGGCGCTAACCGTTCGCAGGCCGCAGTAGGCAACATGCTTTGTTTTTCTTTAACAAAAAGTGGGTCGCCCAAAATATCCCTAAACCTGCGCATGGCATGGCTAACGGCCGATGGCGTAATGTGAAGCGCTTCAGCTACGCGGGTCATATTCCTATGCTGCCAAAGCGCTTCAAAAACCTTTAGCAGATTTAGATCCAACTTCTCGAATTGTCTATTTTCGAACATTGCCACCACCATGAATGAAATTCACACCATTTAAGGATTATATTTCATTTCATTCACTTAACAACTTTCTCTACTATGCGTTTAACGAACAGTTATCGCACGCTTTAGAGACAGTCCCTACATTTTAACTTGCGGCGACCCAAGTGCGAGATGCGAAGCAAATACTCTCTATATTTAATTAGTACAATTTCAACGAATGTAAAAAGGTGCCCTATGGATTTTTCACATAACGACAAAACCAAAGCCTTACTAGAGAAGCTCGATAATTTTATAGCCGAGCATATAGCGCCAATTGAAGATGAAGTTTACGACTTTCACCACAAAGAGAATAATCACGGCGACTGGAAAAGCTGGAAGCTGCACCCTGGAACTGAAGCGCTTAAAGCTAAAGCGCGCGAAGCAGGGTTAGCCAATCTGTTTTTGCCCGATGCCGAGCTAGGCCAGGGCCTTACCACACTTGAATATGCACCTATGGCAGAGCGCATGGGAAAATACCTCTTTGCACCAGAGATTTTTAACTGTAATGCGCCTGATACCGGCAATATGGAAGTGCTGTATCACTTCGGCAGCGACGCCCAAAAAGAGAAATGGCTTAAACCATTGCTTGCAGGTGAAATACGCTCAGTGTTTGGTATGACAGAGCCTGATGTTGCTTCGTCTGACGCCACCAATATGGCCGCCACCATTATTGAAGATGGCAATGATGTAGTCATTAACGGTAAAAAGTGGTGGTCGACAGGGTTAGGCCATCCTAACGCTGCTATAACCATATTCATGGGCTTATCTAACCCCGATAACGACAAGCACAGTCGCCACAGTATGGTCGTAGTGCCGCTTGATACACCTGGAATTACCATTAAGCGCATGCTAGATGCCTACGGCGATTACGATGCGCCTTACGGCCACGGGGAGATGCATTTCGATAATGTGCGCGTGAGCAAAGACAACCTAATTATGGGTTTAGGCAAAGGCTTTGCTATTGCACAAGGGCGCTTGGGCCCGGGCCGTATTCACCACTGCATGCGCGCTATCGGCATGGCAGAAAAAGCGCTAGAGCTTGCACTTAAACGCGGTCACGAACGGGTTGCGTTTGGTAAACCAATCATACGCTTAGGTGGCAACTTAGAACGGGTAGCAGATGCTCGCATGGCTATTGAGCAAGCGCGTTTGCTTACGCTTCACGCCGCATGGAAAATTGATAATTTAGGCGTTAAGCATGCTATGACCGAAATATCAGCCATTAAAGTGGTAGTGCCGAATATGCTACAAAACGTGGTGGATATGGCATTACAAATTCACGGCGGTGCGGGTATGTGTAGCGACTTCCCTCTGGCGCGATTTGCCGCTGGTGCAAGAGCCCTTCGCTTAGCTGATGGCCCTGACGAAGTGCATAAAGGCATGGTGTCACGACTAGAGCTTAAGAAGTATCAGTAGTTATAATTGATACAAAAAATGCGGCTTCATTAAGCCGCATTTTTTAAAGGTTAAACAGCTGCACCAAACAGCGCTAGTTGCCTTCTTCCCGCTGCTTTATTTTACGGTGAATAGCATCAAGCTTTTTGAAGCTTTCCCATAACTCTGGGTGTGTTGCGATTAATGCTGCAACATGGTCGTGATTTTCTTCACGAGTATTTTTGGTAAGAAATTTAATGTCGTCATCATGAGGTAATAGACCAAAGTTGATGTACGTATTATCGCTAGTCGACGTGTTGCTGGCTTTTTGTATCATCATGGACCTGTAAGACTTCAAGTACCTAGGCTCGCAATGCTTACGCACAATTTGGCTGCCGGTGGGCTTACTGCGATGACATATCATGTCAAACTTAGCAACGTCGTTAATTTCGTTGTAGAGTTCCAAAAAAGCAAAGCGCTCTTGCTCAAAAGCTGTTACGAGTTGAGGCGTTGTTTTCTGCCCCACAACATCAATTCGCTCTACTTTCTGCTTATCTAACTGGGCCATTGCGTGGCCACTGGTTAGTGAAAAAAGCGCCAAAGCAGCGCTTAGTGCGAAATGTTTTTTAAGAATACGGTTCATTTTAATTCCTGTGATTTTCATGAATTAATCTTCGTAAACTTCTTCTTTACGCTGCTCAATGCGCTGGTGAATAGCGTCTAGTTTAGTAAAGCTATCAAATAGTTCTGGATGGGTGGCAATCAACGCTGCAACATGCTCGAAAGCATCTTCTCTCGTGTCGTTAGTAAGAAAGCGAATATGGTCATCGCTGGGTAAGCGGTTAAAATCGATCCCCGGGCCAGTAGACGAGACTTGCATCATCATTGAACGAAAGTCTTTCACATAACGCGGTTCGCAACTTTTACGGGCAATTTGGCTTCCAATTGGCTTGTGGTATTTACAGATTACGTCGAACTTTGCGACCTCATTAATGCTGTTATACAACTCTAGGAACTCGAAACGTTGCTTGTCGAATGCGCGTTTCAGTTGAGGAGAAGTTTTCTCACCCACTACGTCAATTGTTTCGTAGTTTTGTTTATCGGTATGTGCGGCGAGGTGGCCGCCAAGAAAAGTACCTAACGTTAGTACTGTCAACTTAACGGTATTTGGGAACACTTTGTTTAAGTGTTTATTCATTTGAAACTCCATCTTCTGAACGTTTTAAAACAATAGCAACTGGTCTAATTTTAATCAATTAATAAAAATTTAAATTAAGAGTCTAAGCAAACTGTTTCATTAATGATGGATCACAAACAAAAAATGCGGCCTAAGCCGCATTTTTGTCATTCATGTTTTGGTTCATATTAGAACGTATATGATGCACTCAACTGAGCGTTGATTCCCGCACCGTAGTAACCAACCGTATGTAGGCTGTTAATGTACTTCTTGTCGAAGATATTGTTGATGTTCATGCGAACGGTGAAATCTTCTGTAAACGCATGTGAAGCATAAACATTGCCTAAGAAGTAAGCGCCCTGCTTAACATTGTAGTCAACGTTGCTGATTTCAGACTGCCATCTACCGCCAAAACCTACTTCAATTTCTGGCGCTTGCGGTACGGTGTAACCTAGTTGGAACGTCACTACATCACGTGGTGCCCATAGGTTAGCGTCGTTACCTTGCTCGTCTTCTACATCAATGTTGGTGTAAGACGCGTTAATGCGCAGATCATCAGTTAACTGACCCGCTAGCTCAATTTCAAAACCGTCAGACTCTACCGATACGCCTTTGTAGTAGTACTGAAGAGTTTCAGGGTTAGTACCTGCATACGCTGCCAAGTTATCTTGTTCAGCGGTGAAATAAGCGAATGTTGTTAGTAGTCTGTCGTCGAACCACTGTGCCTTGAAGCCCGCTTCAAAGTTCTTACCTTTAGTTGGGTCAAGGTATTGGCCGTTTACGTCATACTGTTCTTGTGGCTGGTACACGTCAGAGTAGCTCACGTAAGCATTAACATCTTCTGTTACCGCGTAAGTCGCACCAACATAAGGGCTGGCTTCGCTTTCTGAGTTATCGATAACCGCGCCTGCGTTTTGGCCCGTACGCTCGAAGTCGATCGCGTTAAAACCAGCAATGATGTGCATTGCGTCTGTTACGCTGAATCGAGCAGAGCCGAAGTAACGCGTTAGTGTTTGCTCAATATTTGAGTACTCAGACACACCTAACCACTCTGGCTCAGCAATCGCATCCAAACCGTACGGGAATGCAGGTGTTGGGCCGTATGCAGGAGTAGTAGCGTAGTCAAACGCATGAACAAAAGACACGTCGTCGCTAGTAGCGTGACTTACACCAAAGTTAACTTCATGGCTGCGACCAAACAGCTCGAAATCACCGAATACACGGCCTTCTAACAGGTGAGAGTCAATTTCAGAATCGTAACGACCTGGCCAGCCAACTAAGCCAAGGCCAGTCTCTTTATCAATGGCACCGTAAGCATAAAACAGCTTACTTTCATCTTCGTAGCCACGGAAGTTATAGCTAAGTAGCAATTGCCAATCGTTGTCGAACTCATAGTCTAGCTCAACAAAGGCGTTAGTGGTTTCAGTATCCCACTTGGTCCATTCTTGCGTAGTGGTGTCATTAATATCCCACTCAGCTTGCGTACCGTCGGTATAGTTGAATACTAGCCCGCCCCACGTGTTGCCGTCGGTATTGGCATCTTGGTATGACAAACCGAAGGTTATCGTAGCGTTATCAGTTAGCTGACCATCAATAACGCCGTATACAAAGCCGCGATCGTTTTCTAAACCATCTAGGTGAGACTCTTTATCTTCAAAGCTACCTACTACACGCGCCGCCCAGCTGCCGTCTTCTGTAAGCAGCATAGAGTAATCGCCTTGAACGCGCTTGAAGTTGTAAGAGCCAATGCTTGCACCCACTTCGCCGCCTTCTTCGTTAGTAGGACGCTTGCGCACATAGTTGATGGTACCTGACGCGTTGCCCACACCAGTAAGCAGGCCGTTCGCACCACGAATAACTTCAATTTCTTCGTAGCCGTAAGCTTCAACCGAACCGGTAACAATACCCCAGTCGTTAGGCAGGCCTACACCATCAATTTGGGTGTTTTTAATTTCAAAACCACGTGCGGTGTAGTTAGTACGGTTAGTTTCCCACTCTTCTACGTTGATACCTGGTGCTAGCTTTAGTGCGTCGTTAATGTTGAACGCACCGAACGACTGCATAAGGTCTTCAGAAAGAATACTGATAGACTGAGGCGTTTCACTGATTTCCATGGTTAAGCCAGTTGCACCGCGACTAACACGGTTTTGGCGAACACCTACAATACGAATTTTTTCTACGTCTGCTTCTTTAACTTCTACTGTATCGCTTTGAGTTGTTTGCGCATTTACCGACAAAGCAAACGCGATAGGCGTTAGTGCAAATAAACTGCTTAGTTTCATGGTTTTCTCTGTTATTTGGTTATGAAGGGTTAAGAACTTTACGGCGGGGGAGTATAAGATAAATTAAAGCTAATTTAAATGATAATTATTGCTATTTAAGTTTATAAAAAGAGATTTTACAAAATGATAAAGGTAGCTGCGTTTGTGGGAATGCGATAATCTGTACCTCAGATCAGGGAGGCATCGACATTTTGACTAGCAGTACAAAAAACACCATTAAGCGGCACGGCGAAAAGGCTCAGCACTAGACGTGGATGCTTCAGCTGCCGCGAAGTTATTTTGTTAGCCGCGTTTATCTTTTCGTTCGAGAGAGTAAATTGAGAGGGAAAACAGCCTCACCTTTCATGTTCTATGGTGAAGTGAAATACGTTAAACATGAAAGTGAAAAGCCGATGAATGTGACTTGGGAATTGTTGAGTTAAGCTGTAAAAGACTTAATAAATGCAACGGTTCGCGTGCGAATCATTTCAACTTTAAATACCCAAGTACTTAAAGACAGGAGTTGTAAATGGAAATACTTTTCGTAATGGCGCTATCTCTTCTTCCCTTTGCTTCAGTGATACTTTTCGCCGCTTGCTACAACAAAATTACAAGTAAAAAATCACGTATACTTTTTGACTATGCACGTACGCCAAGAATACCTGCCTTCACACTGTTACGGCAGCATAGAGACTCTACACTGGATATGTTGGTATATATACTACTATCAACCTTATGTTTCCAACTGCCTTTTTCATTACCAACAATTACTGAGCTGCAAGGTTTCGTGGACGTATCGAAAAACTGGTTGATATACCGCACTACCTTTTTTGCAGCCGCTATTTATTCGCTGTCCAAAGCATTAAGTGCCTTCAGCAAAATTAGAATCGCCAGATTAGGAATAGAAGCCCAGTGGGCAGTTTCATTCGCTTTGTCGAAAATATCAGATAATAGAGTACGAGTTTTTCACGATGTACAGGCACCTAATTTCAATATTGACCATCAACTTGAAGCTTTCACAATGCGAGGGTCGGATCTATTTTGATACGTAACTGGTCATTTACCTATAAAGTTAGTTGCTACAAACTTGAACCTATAACCCTTGTCATTAAACACTGAGTATAAAGAAGCGGTGGTTAATTTGGTTCATTGAAGTCGCATCAGTGATTTTTACTCAATTATTACTGGGCTTTGTTATGGATACAAATTTCATTAAATCAGCCACGCTTGGATTATTGGTATTTCCAGCATCTGAGCTATATCCAGATGACATATGCGAAAATATTGTTTTAGAGGCTTCCAATACGATAGCATCCTTCAAATCCTTGTCTTCAACTTTTTCATAGAAAGCTTGAAAGGTTTTAAGGGAGGCTATTCTCTGATTAAGTATCGATCTTTGATGCATCGCAGCTCTAAAGTTTTTCCCCATCCAATAGGCAACTGAAGCAATAAACCCGATCAACCCCAGATCAATCAATCTATTTTGCCATATTTGAACTGATGACAGATCAAACTTCCAAATTAACCAAGCATCAAATGTTAAGAGTGAAGTCATAATTACAAACCAGAAAGTGAGCTCTATTGAGTTTGACTTCTTTCTTTCATGAAAATCAACAGCCAAATAAGCATTAGAGCTCTTACTAACAAGCTCTTTTATTTTACTTGCATTGTTTAATGCTGAATCTTTAGCATCAGCTATATCTTGAACTGCCCTACTCCGTACACTGTCTAATTGCTCAACTAAATTTGTAAATAGCTCTTGAGCCATCCTTGCGTCCCTGATAACGCTTGCAAGTCGGCTTTGGTCATTTTCAGATATATTAGAGAGATCTATGAACGCTATAATTTCTGAGCAAAGAGACTCAATTATGTGAAATTCAGACAATAGTCGCCTTTTAATAGCTTGTTTGCTTGAATTAACTGAGTCTTCAAGCGAATATTCTTTTAAAGCAGCTTTAAACCTTAGACATGCTCTCAAGGCACGGTAAATTAGCTCTCCAATCTTTATACCTTCTTTCCTGCTTAACTTTTCAAAATACTCGGTTGTAACTGGGAGTAGCCGTTCTACAGCCATATTTAATATATCTACACGCTGTTCAGTATAGGAAATCTCATTATCTGAAAGATCAAGTGCCTCTGCTGATATTTCAGAAAGCATTTTTGTAAGCCTTTCTGAGTACTCAGATATTTCCTGTAACTGTGACTCAAGCTTTTTAGGCTCAGAACTTTCTTGTGCAGCAGTCATATTGTAAATCCCTATAAAGTCCCTTAAGCAAGAAATGACGAGGTCTCATAATAGTAAAACAATAAAGTCCCCTGTTAAGGGCATATCCTCAAAATGTTTTTTACGCTAGTTCTTTAGAGTTTCCAAGTGATTATTACCCCAAAATCACTTTTAACTATACCAGCGCGCCTTCAGAATTCCTTTAGAGGGTGTGGATGTAATAGTTGAGGAAACAACATGACTTTTATAGAGCTAGCTTTAAATTGCACGCTTTAATGCTTTTCACGTACTATAGCGCTCTATTCACTCGTTACCAAAATAAGGCGCAGTACTGTTGTTGAGTGGCTTGAACCCAGAAGACTTAAGGCGCTCTGAAATGAAAATGAAATCTTCTCCGATATTTTTGAAGCTGCGGATAAGGGCGCTTGGGCAAATTTCTAAAACTCATGGATGGGGTGCTTTGTTAACGCAACGACCAAGCTAGTCGCCCTCTTCACAAAAAGAAGTTTGATACAGAAACAGGTCAACTTACACAAAATTACTTTGATGGGGTCATTTCAATAACACTTCGACTAATAAAGCTAGACGAAAAAGAAGTAATTCCTAGAGTTCAAGAGTGGCACTTAGAAAATCGTAGCGCTAGAACCGCATAGCAACGCAGATGCATTTACTTGGAATTATGTAATGTAAGTATGCGCTCTTTATGAGGTAGCCATACAAACAAAAAAAGTGGGACAAAAATCATATTAACCGAAGAAGATAAACAACTAGATGCGATCACGCATGGTGGAAGTCTAGCTTATCTTTCTGAAAAATTTGGATGCTCAAGAATAGAAACGATTCAACGCCAGAATGACGCCAAAGAGCGTCAAGTAGTCCTTAATTTTAGAGATGGGCAGGCGAAGAAGGCTTTTCTATATCTTAGTGAAAACTACAGAAAGCATTTTGGTATGAATGCTCAAAGCGTAATCGAAAAACTAGTTGCGGATACAATTTCATTCAAAGATACCAACAAAGAAAAAGACTACATAGTATTAGCTTCTAAATGGAGTCAGGTTAACGCTATATCGGCACTTATTCGTGAACACCTTCAATCCGTTAAAGAAATAAAAGGTGTCGAATATGCGTACTCTTGCAGCGTATCAAATCATATATTTAAACAACTTTTCGCAGTAGGAGACTCGATTCGTTTCACTAGAAATGACTATCGGTTGGGTATCGTAAATGGTTCATCTGGCAAAATTAAGATCTTATATGCCAATAAACGAGGTGAGCTTGTTTTTACCGTTGCGCTAAGCTGTGGCAGTGAACTTTTATTTCGTGACAGAGAATACATGGATGACGAAGGAAATTTTTATTTAACCTATGCCTACGCATCTACCGTGTATAGTAGCCAAGGCTTAACAGTTGATGGAGACAGTTTCATTCTATGGGATGCTTCGATGCATAGGTCATCCACTTATGTTGCTGGCTCACGGCATAAGGAAAGGAGTCATTGTTATTTTAACGAAGCACAAATCGCTGAATATAAGGCGAGAGATAAAGGGACAACTCTTGACTTTATTGGTTCGATTGCCACGAGTAATCGGCAGAAACAGTTAGCATTAGAAGTATATGGATGAGCAAAAACGAGTGCCTCTCAAAAAGCATATTAACCATTAATTTAAAACTCGCCTTAATAAATTTGGTAGTTGCTTCCCTCTACTTCGTTTTTAAGTCTAGCGGTTCAAGCATATACATATGCTTCTGCGTTTAATCCTGGCGATAAGTTAAATTTACTTATTTTGTCATCCATTACCCACTGCCTAAAAAATGAGCTATTATTATTTGTGCATTTGATTTCTGTAGTAATTGCGACCTCAAACTTCAAAACAAGGATGATTCACAATGCAGAATTCTCTCTACAAATCACTACTAACACTGATAATAGTAAATTGCTCTGTAGCTTATGCTCAATCTAGCCCTCCAGATTGTAAGGGTACAATTGATAATATGAACGGGGCATCAGAAAAATACAGCAAGATAATTGACGATTTTAATGAAGATAATCCGCCTGATGGATACACCCCTCAAGCTTGTGTTGGGGGGACTGTTCGATGGGAAAAGACATCTTTTAAGATGGATATACCGGAATTTACCATGGGGAAAAAGAGTTGGAAAATGGATGTACCTGAAACCAAAATGGTTAATCAAGAATGGTGGATTAAAGAACCCTATGTAAGGTGTGAAAATAAAAAAACGGGCCAGTATCCAGAAACTACCTGTAAGGATACATGGATAACCGTGGGAGGATTTAAGACTAAAGGAGTTCCAAAGTGTACTGTGAGTTGGTCTGACATTATAACAAAAGTATGTTGGCCAGAAACAAGAGACAAGAGGGTTGTTGTTGGTGTTCCTGAATTTAAGATGGTTACTCAAGAAATGAGTATGCATGTACCTGAAGTGACTATGAAAACAAGAGAGTTGAGTCTGCATGTACCACAATTCTATGCAGAAGCTGAATGTATCGGTCCTGATTGTGCATCAAAGTGTAAAGGAGAAATGGAAGATCATATAGAAGATCTAGATAACCAACGTGCGAGCGCAACAGAACCAGCTAAGAAAGAACTGATTGGCGCGACTTCTAAGATGTTTCAATGCCAAGCGGATGGTTTAAATTGGCAGAAAAGCAATGCGTTGGTTGAGTTTGACAAATATATTAATGTTGCACAAACAACACTAAGTTCCCCCTGTGTCAGGATAGTTGTCGCCTCAGTTTTTCATAGCATTAAACAGGAGGCGGATGTTAGGTATGAGTGAGACATTATCCAGAAGAA
>JYMV01027062.1_pt1 | contig 28434 bp, 32 predicted proteins | sample 338911 | NCBI WGS metagenome assembly JYMV01 (sample SAMN03354496, study PRJNA234377) | hydrothermal vent metagenome | biome: Deep sea; feature: Hydrothermal plumes at the Eastern Lau Spreading Center, Western Pacific Ocean; material: Seawater | place: Tonga | collected 2009 | depth 2000 m m
CTTTTTACTTCTCTCCATATATCAATTGGATAGATTTCTTGCGGCTTTGTTCCTGGTACGAGCTTTCTGCCTGTTTGGTTATTTCCACTTATACAATCATTGAAATATTTTTCATATTTTTTCCTCACAGCCTTCTTCCATTCTTCAAAAGGATCACTCATCAGCTTTTCATAACTTCCTATTGCAACATCCTTACTTGTCCGATAATTTTCTAAAAAGTTTAATCCTTCTTTTGTTTGTAGATTTTTTTCAAACTCTTCCTCTGTAAGATCCTCGGGAAGAATTTTTGGTGGAATCCACTTGAATATTTTATGAAACAAATCGCCATCATCATCTCTAAAACCCTTCATCTCTTTCCAACTTTCAAAGTCCTCTCTTTCGAGGTTTGTTTTTTCTCGCTTATTCAACGCAATTGGTATCAGATGGGAAATTGTGTATCCGATGACAAGTATGTTAATTGTATTTAGGATCTTTGCAAATGTTTGGCTTGGTGAAAGTTCATCAGTTGATATTACTGACTGTTCCTCAAACAATTCAAAAGCCTGTATGTAGACATTTACTGAAGAAACTAATCCAATTGCAAAAAAGGCTAGCATTGCGGTACGGGCAAATCTGGATAAATGTGGACGCGTATAACTGGACTTTTGAGTTTTTATCCATTGAGAAAACTTGCGGTATACAGTCACTATGATTATCAAACCAACTACTAGAACGACTAAAGCCATCTGGAGTGAATCTGAAGATGCTAACAGCTGCGGAATAGTCTCAAACTGTCCTGCCGAAAATTCAGTAATCTCTTCAACCATTTCCCCTATTCACTAATGAAAATTAAGCTAAATGTCAGAGTTATACCAATCAGTCAGTAGTTATTTAAGTAACAATCAAAATTTTTTACAGATTCTAGATATTTGATAAATAAAAATTCAAGCCTTTTTTGCCATTTTTAGCCAAGATTTAACAATGGTAAGTGATAAAAAAAGTAATGGTAGAACAGCAAGCAGTTTGGTCAGTTAGCGAAACTACATCGATCAAGACTTACACTTTGGCAAATTTTCGTACTATTCCACAAATTGAGCAAATGTCAGGAGAAGTCCAATTTGAGATGGAAGTTGTTGGCAACGTACTTCCTTTTAAGACGAACAATTATGTTGTTGAGCAACTAATTGATTGGAATAACATTCCAAACGATCCCATGTTTGTTCTTACATTTCCTCAGAAAGGTATGTTGATTCCTGAGCATTATGATAAGATGGCAAGTGTTTTGAGGAGTGGAGCAGATAAAAAAGAGATTCAAAACACAGCAAACAACATTCGCTTACAACTAAATCCCCATCCAGCAGGTCAGATGGAGTTAAATGTTCCCCAATTGAAGGATGGGACAAAACTTTATGGAATGCAACATAAATATCAAGAAACCTGTCTCTTCTTTCCAAGCCAAAGCCAAACATGTCATGCCTACTGCAGTTTTTGTTTTCGATGGCCACAGTTTGTTGGTATGGATGAGATGAAATTTGCAATGAGAGAGGGTGAGCAACTAGTACAATATCTTAAGGAACATCCGGAAATAACAGATGTTTTGTTTACTGGAGGCGACCCCATGATTATGAAGGCTAGTATGTTTTCTGTTTATACTAACATCTTACTTGACTCTAAATTACCCAATCTTAAGACAATCAGAATTGGAACTAAGGCAATCTCTTATTGGCCTTACAAATTTTTAACTGACTCAGATGCTGATGAAACCCTGAAAAATTTCGAAAAAATAGTAAAAAGTGGAATACATCTAGCTATAATGGCTCACTTTAATCACCCTGTTGAACTTTCAACGGATCCAATAAAGGAAGCAATCAAACGTATAAGAAAAACAGGCGCTCAAATTAGAACCCAATCGCCATTATTGGCCCACATAAATGATGATGCAGACTTGTGGGCAAAAATGTGGCAAAAACAGGTTTCTTTGGGTTGTATACCATACTACATGTTTGTTGTTAGGGATACTGGGGCTCAACATTATTTTGGAGTACCGCTAGTAAAGGCTGAAAAGATCTTTCGATCTGCGTTTAAACAGGTTAGTGGTCTTGCAAGAACTGTTAGAGGACCAAGCATGTCAGCTACCCCAGGTAAGGTTCACGTTCTTGGTATATCGGAGATTAATGACCAGAAAGTAATTGTATTACAACTTCTACAAGGAAGAAATCCCGATTGGGTGGGCATTCCATTTTTTGCAAAATATGATGAAAATGCTATATGGCTTGATGATTTACAGCCTGCCTTTGGAGAAAAATTCTTCTTTGAAGGTCAAAATAACATAAAACGAAGTTAAAATCTTAAGTACATGGTTTATAAAGACTAACGAAATTAGATTTGGATACCTAGTGAATAAAATGGTAGACAAAGCAAAAAATCTAAAAGCAAAATGTCCAAGATGCGCTAAGGGTAAACTACTTACTGATAACGAATCTGGAGAAACGTTTTGCTCCAAATGTGGTTTTGTACTAACTGAAAAAGTGGTAGAATCTGGACCAGAATGGAGATCTTTTACACAAGATGAACATGGTGATAGAGCTAGAGCTGGAGCACCTACGTCGCTTACAATGCACGATATGGGGCTTGCAACTATTATTAGCCCTGCTAACAAGGATGCATCAGGCAGACCACTAACTTCAGCAATGCGAAGTACAATTGAGCGATTACGAACTTGGGACAGCAGAAGTCAAGTTCATGAACCAGTAGACAGAAACTTTAGACAAGCATTCAGTGAACTAAACAGGCTTAAAGACAAACTTGCTATTTCTGACCAAGTAATAGAAAAAGCTGCCTACATCTACAGAAAAGCATTAGATAAAGGCCTGGTTAGGGGGAGATCAATTTCTGCTTTAATGGCATCAGCATTATATGCTGCCTGTCGAGCTGCTGAAACTCCAAGAAATCTGAAAGATGTGGAACAAGCTGCAAACATAAAACGAAAAGACATTGCAAGATGTTATAGACTGCTTGTAAAAGAACTAGATCTAAAAATGCCAGTTACAGATTCAGTCCAATGTGTAGCACGAATAGCAAGCAAAATTGGAATTGAAGAAAAAACAAAACGATATGCAGTTAAAGTTTTAAAACTTGCACAAAAAAATGAGGTTTCTGCCGGCAAAGATCCTATGGGTCTAGCAGCAGCAGCATTATATCTTGCATGTGTCAAAAACGACGAAGATAAAACACAAAGAGATATTGCGGAAGCAGCTAATGTGACAGAGGTAACAATTAGAAATCGCTACAAAGGACTGAAAGATACAGTCTCTTAATATTTTTTTTATTTTTCTTTTTCACTTTTAACAAAACTTCCATCTTGACTTTCAGGTGGTTTTTCTTTTTCACTTTTAACAAAACTTCCATCTTGACTTTCAGGTGGTTTTTCTTTTTCACTTTTAACAAAACCTCCATCTTGACTTTCTGGTGGCGGAATTTTTTTTGCACCACCTAAACCAAGTGTGGTAATAATAACAGATGTTATGACAACAAAAAAGATAATTTGTGGATACACTTCCGCATTCGGAAGACCCATTGACAATGGATATGTAGCTAACACTGCAGCAGCTAAACCTCGTGGAATCATAACCGAAGTTACTTTTCTATCAAGTTTAGAAAAACCCCTAACTAAAACTGATTTTGTAATAATTATCCTTCCGATGTAAATTGCGATTGCAGCTACAACGCCAAAGATAACATATTCTATTTGAGCAAAGCTTGCGAGTAAGCCTACAAAAACAAAGAAAAACGCTCTTACCAAAAAGGTAACTTGATTGTGTAAAGAATCATCAATGACGTCTTCTGGAAACTTTACCTTGAGAATCCGTGTAAAGTAGTTCTTCTTTCCAAGCATTATCCCAAATACAAGTGCTGTTAATGCCCCTGACTCACCAAAGGAGGTAGCTAGGAAAAACAGCATAAACACCATACCAATTGTTAGCATATAGCTATGCTGAGCATTTTTCAGCTTTGAAATTACAAACATCCAAGGAATGCCAACTCCAAGACCTAGCACAAGGCCAACCACAACAGCCTTTCCTATAGTTGCGCCCAACATATCAAGACTAAATTCACCAGTTAATACCGCCTCGAACAAAACGAACGCGATTATTACAGCAAAAATATCAGTTAGCGCAGATTCAAAGCTAAGCATAGACTTTGCTTCTTCAGATATGTGGATCTTTTTGACAAGACCGAAAACAATGATAGAACTGCTGCCACCAAGTATTGTACCAAGCAAAACACTATCTATCCATTCCCATCCCAAGCCATAATGTGCAAATGCTGCAACAATACCAACCGAAACCGTAAATCCTACAATTACTAGAATCACAGCAAAGTGCGCAGTCTTCAAGACCTTGCCAATGTGAAGATTCAACCCACCGTCAAACATGATAATAATCAAAGCAACGGCTGCAAAGTAGGGAACAATTTGCACCACTGCTTCCGGCTGAATTATTCCAAGAACTGGCCCAATAATTACTCCTAATATCATCAAAAACAAAATGTCTGGAATGCCTGTTTTTTTGAAAAATGCATCACCACACTGGCGGCAAGAAGCAAAATTGGCGCTGATGCTACCAGAGAATCCCCAAATGATAGATTAGCAAAAGTGTTTTGCAAATTCGCAATTCCCTCTAGAAGGAAATTATAACCAGAACCATTAGGATCTGGTTCAGGAATAGGATTTTCTTCGAAATATGATTTCAGAACATCTCTTACATTTTTACCTGCAAATCCACTAGTATCAATGTTAGAGAAAACCCCATCCCTGAAAAAAGAAACAAAACTATCCAATATAGCTAAAAACGTTAAATTCACTATAGACAACTTGGTTCTAATCTTTAAAATAAGAATTTGTCAAGCTACCTTGATTTAATGATACGACTACTTCAAAACCATGAATGAATTATGCATAAATTTAGGCTGGTTAACTAAATTTTAACCATGAGCGCTACAGAGACACTCAGAAATGATCATAAACAAATCAAAAGATTGGGCAAAATTATTTCAAAATGCTCTTCTGATATTTCTGCTGGAAAAACTATTCCATTTTCTGATTTAGAGAAGCTCACTCTTATTATTTCTGAATTTCTGGATTCTATCCATTATTCTAGAGAAGAAGATTCATACTTTCCATGTGTTGCCAGCTATGATCATCTCAAAAAAGAAATTCGGGAATTATTAATCGAGCATGAATTTAGTAGAACAATTGCCTCCAAGATAACACTTCATTTAAAACGATGGAAAAATGGAGATGATTCTAGCGAGCCTGTTGCACGGTTCTTACGAACATATTCAATTTATCTAAATGAGCATATGTCTAGGGAGGAGGATTTTTTTGAACGAGCAGAAAAAGAGGTTCTTTCTAAAGAGGAAGAAAAGGACATGTTTGAAGATTTTCAATCCGCTATGGCAATTACCAAAAAAATGGAATCCATTCTAAAAGAGATAGATTATTTAGAAAACCAGCAATGGTTCAAAAATTAATCTAAGTTGTTAAATCTGGTTTCAGAGTCCAAGCAATACCAAGTGCCACGAAAGGTATCGATATGAAGCCAATAATGGGCAAAAGTGTGGACAGTTGATCTTGACCAATATCACCAGTAAATAGCCAAGGCAAAGGCAGTGTAACTACAAACCAGATTGATGCCAGTAGGATAATCATATTACGTTTTTTCTTTTCCAATTCATTCACCAATTATTTTAATCTAATTTAATCAGATCGATAGATACTGGATAGCACCACCGAAAACATTCAGTAAGCCCATCATAATTTCTGTTTGGATTTATAACAATCTCCATGGTATATGATTCGTCAAAGCTAATTCTTTTCTCACCCAAATAATCCCAAACATACCATGATGATAATCCATCTTCAACTAAATTTCCCCGTAATTCAAAATCTTCTGAAAAATGACGCCATTTTTCCTTTCCCGCTTCGATAGCCCATAATTCTATAGACAGCTTGTTTGGGCTATCGCCGTTTGGTACAAATCTAAATTCGTACCATCCTTCTTCAAGGGAGAAATAATCAACATAAAATCCATTTTCATCATATAATGCAGGGTCAGCTAAAGTAACATGAAAAACAACATTGGTGTTTTCAGGATTATCTGGGTTTATCTGGGCTCCAACAAATACCACCCCTACGATGGCTGCTAGAATAATACCTCCAATTATTGGCTTTTTACTCACAGAATTTGTGACGTTTACTAGTAAATTTAGTCATCGAAATTTAATTAACTGTTAACCATAATTCACACCTGAAATTAAAAATCAATTATAAGAGTGAAAACATGGGTTCGCTTTCAAACAGATGGTCAAAACCACAAAAGCCTGGTATATCTGAAAGATTAAACAGTGTACTAAGACCAAAAGGTGCTTTAAAACCACGTGTAGAAACAGGGATTAAAAAATTACAGGTACAAATTTCAAAATTAGATAACATGCTTTCATCATTAAATGCTAGAGACGAGAAAATTTTTCATAGGATAGTAACGTCCACACAGCAACATGATACCCACACTGCTAACACCTTATCGAAGGAGCTAGCTGAGGTTCGCAAAGTACGCCGTGTTCTAGGAAATGCCCGAATGGCTATAGAACAAATAGAATTACGTTTAACAACTTTCCATGACTTGGGAGATACTGTAGTAACTGTAATGCCTACCATCGGTCTTATGAAAAACATGAAATCATCACTAGCCAAGTTTATGCCAGGAGCAGATCAGGAGCTTAACAACATGGCAGAGATGTTAGGCGGATTAATGACCGAAACATTCCATAGTAGTGATGCTTCATTTGGAGTTGATGCGGTTATGGATGCAGAATCAGAAAAGATCTTGCAAGAGGCATCTGCTGTCGCAGAACAGCAAGCTGGCGACAAGTTTCCTTCTATGCCAACACAAACTTCAGAACCCTCAACATCACGTTTTATGTGAGTAAGTGATTTTAGGAAGATCCAGACCTTGAATCTTTAAAACTTTTAATTTTACTAGCTTCGTCAGCTACTATCTTATCAATCTCTGAAATTTTATCACGTAGACCGTAAACAATATTGCCTACATCATCCGCATCTTTTTCTACTTGGGATCTTTTTGAAGTTAGTTGCTGCAACCCATCACTTTCCTCCTGGATAAACTGATTTATCTTAGTGAGTTTTTCTTTCAAATTTCTAATATCAACAGATTCATCTTCAATATTTTTTACAAGTTTTGTCCGCTTGTCTTTAAGGTTTTTAATCATTAATCCTACATAATCTATGGCCTCTTCTAATTTGACACGTTTATCCATTAAAGCTTCTATTCCAATCTGGCTTGTTGTTTGGGAAGAAGAGTATGATGGTGTTTCTTCGGTAGGGGGTGAGTATGATGGCGTTTCTTGTTCAGGTTCCTGTTCTGTTCCAGATGAACTGTCCTGATTTTTGAGAGATTCAAAATTAATCTCCTCCGTTGCCTCTCCTTTGTCATCTTCGTCATCCTTATCCTTGAAAACGTCAAATAGACCCATTGTTTGAATAAACTAATCCAACAAGATAAAAGTTATGGAAACTTATCATGATTTATACCACCTGATCGCAACTGTATAAAAGCACATTTTTCACCTATTCAACAAATCTTACCAGTCTGGTATTTTCAAATCACAATCAAATCTTTTGTATTTTCGCCCCCGCACAAGAAAAGGCAATTTTGAGGTAATTTTGAGGTAAAAAAAGGCGTTCCGCTATGCGTTCCGCTGTGGCGTTTCAGAATGTTCCTCATAAAGCTCATGATTCTATACCATACCATGTCAAAACAACAATACAGATCCGAAATGGGAATCATGGGAGATATCCTAGATGTAACCATGGACGGGGGTCAAAAAGGGGTTATTGTGTCTGCAATATCCCGAAAAGCGAACCTTTCTCACTATGCCGTACTAGACAAATGTGAGAAGCTAATCAACGCTGGTTTGATGGAATCAGCAAGAACTGATAGAAATAGACTGTTCATGATTACTGAAAAAGGACTTGGATTTATCCAAGAATTTCAAAGGTTCCAATCCCTGATTGAATCCATGAATCTAAGGTATTAGACTATGAAGTTGCAACAAATCGTTGCACAAAAACATCAATCCTTAGAGAAGGAAATCCTTTTTGTAAGGAGTGCTGATATCCTCTCAGCGATGGTAAGATTACCAATAGTTGTGATGGGCTTGGTATTGGTGGCATTATGTGCACCGATCCAGCAGTCGTTAGCTTCTAGTCGAACCCTTGATTTTACAATTTATTCGGATGGCTCAACTCATATTTTTTATGAATTGGAGGCTAACCCACTCGAGCCAGAATTTACGGTTGAACTTTTTGGGCAAGTGATAGAAAATGTTACGATTATCGATGAGGAAGGTTTTCTATTATCTTATGAGATTAATGCTAATGTAGCTCTGATAGAAACATTCGGCGCTTCTCATATCACTATTGATTATGACACACAGGATTTGGTTTCTAAAACTGGAAAGATATGGAAATTCTCTGTTGACGCACCAATACAATATTCGTTGTTGATACCAAAAGATTCGGTTATTGTCGAAATGAGTAATTTTCCAATTAGCATGCAGGTAGACAATGATCAATCATATCTAATTTTACCTGGAGGCCTAACAAACATTAGCTATTACTTTAGTACGTTAGCCTCTACCAAACCAGTACAAGCAATCCCTGAAGAAGACACAACTGATAACTCTTTGGCAATGTATGCAGTAGTTATTGCAGCTGCTGCTGGAATTGCAGCCTTAGTAGCAATCAAAAAAAGCAAGCCATCAAAAGTGGTTGAACCATCAGTAGTGATCAAGAAAGAGGAAGCTGAATCACAACATCTTGATTCTGAAACTATTTTCCAGGCAAAACCAGATCTAAGAGATGATGATAAGGAAATAATCAATTTTCTATCAGCAAACGGAGGACAAGCTTACGAAAGCGAATTACGGAAAAAGTTTCTTCTACCTAGAACTACTATGTGGAGGGCTGTTAAGCGACTTGAAAGACAAGGAATCATAGAAATTGTGAAGAAAGACTTGCAGAATATTGTAAAACTAAAAAGTAAATTGGAGGATAGTTAATGAACAAAATACCAATCTTTTTCTTATTATTTTTGGTTACAAGTATGGCTTTTGTCACAACTCCAAACGTAGCTCATGCAGATTCCCAACTTGATATCCTCATAAAAATAGCATTAAACACAAAGGAACACATCAAGGCTGATATTGATAAAGTGATTGATGTTACAAAAGAAGCCCGTGAGCAATTTGACGAAGGTGTGAAAGAAACTGATCTATTAATAAAAACTACGGAAGAAGGCGATGTTGTTTCAGCTAGACAACATTTCATTAGTGCTATGATTGCCTTCAAGAAAGCTAGTATTGCTACAGACACCACATCAGATGAATCACAAAAGGCACTGATTCCAGATCGAAGCCAAACAATCAAGAAATATGAAACTAACATTAAAAAATTAAAAGTAATATCAGACAGGTTAAAGGCAAATATTGATTTTGAGCAAATTGATCAACTACTTGCTTTGGCAAAAACGAATTATGCTCAAGGCAACTTTGTGCAAAACGAACAAACACTTAGTAATATTGCAACCGATGGACGCGAAATTCACAAATTATTATACGAAATAAGCGAACAGAATAAAATTTACAGGGCACAGCATTTTGCGAAAAAGCACGTTGAAAGAATTGACGATCTCATTCTTCAAGCGAAAGAAATTGGTCTGTACGAAACTGTTAATGTGTTGGAACAATCCAGAGTGCAACTTTTACAGGCAAATAGCACCCAGATTATAAAACAACAATTCAAAATTACTATCGTTTACATGCTAAAAGTTGATCATGCAAAAGAAGCTCAGCAAAACAAATTTCTGAAATTAAAAGTAATCATAGACTCTCTTGAAAACAATGCCAAAAAACTATCTAACGATGTGGAAGTAAATAGTGCAGCAAGTTCTTTCCTAGATAGGGCTTTCAATCTAATTGAAGATGTCAGAAGTGACCTAAAGGATTTAGAATACGCTCCCACCACTTTGCGTGATTACTCCAAGTATATTGATCTGACAATCGGAAACAAGATTGAATCAATTAAGGAAATGCTCATAAAAGTTGAAAGACTGATTTATACCTCATCATAAACTTCATATAATTTTCATTAAGTACTCAGGGCATGGCTTCAAAACAAATTGTAGTTGGTGTAGGAATTCCAATGATCATTACGGGCTTTCTCATTGCAATTTTTTGGGCGCCTCTTGTTGGGGATGTCAAAGAAACAGTTGAATTTGTTGGAAGTTTAATTGGCATTATTGGCGTAATCTTTTTCATAGCTGGCTTATTTTATACAAAAGAACCAGTAATGGCTTAACCTAATTCATTTTCAATTTATCAGATTAAATAAATAACCAGCACTTTAAGAAAAAACGTTTGAAAACTAGACTCTTTGAAATTTTTACTTCTATTGAGGGAGAAGGAATACTTTACGGTACCAAAACATTATTCGTTAGACTTGCCGGGTGCCCTTATTCTTGTTTTTATTGTGATACACTAGATGCACTTCCATTAGATTCTGGAAAAGAATATTCAATTAATGAGGCATGTGATCTAATAGACAAAAATCTTCAGAAGAACACCTACAAGGTTAACTTTACTGGAGGTGAACCGCTCATTCAACACGAGGCTGTAAGCGAGCTTGCAAAACATGTAAAATCAAAAGGTGTTCCTACATATCTTGAATCTGCATGCTTTGACTCGAAAAAATTCTTGCATGTTTTACCATCAATAGATTTTGTTAAAATTGAGTTCAAGACCATTGACTCTAAATTCATTGATGCAAAACACTATCCTAATCTTATTAAAAACACGCTTGAGTGTCTTAAGGCATCTATCAATGCAAATAAAATAACTTATATCAAAATAGTTGTTAGTTCAAACACGGAATTTAGTTCCTTTAATGAACTTGTAGACAAAATTTTTAAAATTGCGTCGAAGGAAAATATTTCCGGATTCATAATACAACCAACTACTAGTATTTCTGAACCATCTTTAGAAAAATTAATTGAATTTTATGATAGTGTTTATCCGTATTATGACCAGGTACGGATAGTACCACAATTACATAAAATAATCAATGCGCCATAAGTTTCTAAAATTTTTCTAGCGCTAAAGCAAGGATGAACTATAAATATTGAACTAGTTTTCCATTATTCGTATTCTTATGGATGAGGACAGAGTAAAGAAACTGATTAGGGAACTGATCATCGAAATTGGTGAGGATCCTACTAGGGAGGGACTAAAAGACACACCAAGACGTATAGCATCTGCCTATAAGGAAATCTTTGCTGGATATGATTCTGATTCTGAACTCTCTGTGCAATTTTCAGAAGACTCGGAGACCGTAGTGGTAAGAGACATTCAATTTTATTCCATGTGTGAACATCACATGCTGCCATTTTATGGAAAAATCATGCTGGCATATTCCCCAAACGGAAGAGTTTTTGGAATATCAAAGTTGGTTCGATTGGTTGAAAAATATTCCAAAAGATTACAAATTCAGGAAAGAATGACAAAAAATATCGCAGACGAATTATATTCTCAGGGTGTCAAAGGGGTAGCTGTCATAGCAGAAGCTGAACATCTTTGTATGAAGATGAGAGGAGTTAGAAATGACGCAAATGTTATTTCTGCCGCATTTAGAGGAATTTTTGAAACAAAGGAAGAAAAAGCAAATATCATCAAGCTGATAAAAAATCCCTCTAAAACATCTTTTATATAAAATTTCTGAAAAGATAAATAATCAATTTATCAGATTGGGTTTATGGTAGGACGCGATAACGCCCATATTCCAAAGAACTCTTGGCCAAGTTTTAGTTGGTATGTTATAGAATTCGCGATAGTCTTTGCTGCTGCAAATCTAATCGCATTTCAAATAATACCTGCAGTTGATGAAATGATAGGCCAACAGAATCTTTTGCTTTGTGAACAGGTATCATGGATATCTAAATGTGCTCCGTCAGAGGAAAAAATGTCTGATACGGGATTACTAAATTGGGTATGGTGGAGCATCGTCGGCGGTGTGTTTATTGGATGGTATATGATCATTCGAGGGTTTGTCCTTAAAAAACCAATTCTAGGAAATCGATAATCGTAATCACAGAAGATAGACCGTTTTATCTTCAATATCAGCTTCTAAAAATGCCGCTTTACGGTTATTGCATGATTCACATTTACCGCACTGCACTTTTCCATTCTTATAACAACTCCAAGTATTGAAAATATTATCTCCTAAAACACTATAGCCTTTTTTTAATAACTGCTTTTTTGATAATTTTGCCTTATACGGTGACCAAATTTCTATCCTTTTCCGAATTTTTGATTTAATACCATCAATTTCTCCCTGATTAAACGAAGATTCGATTTTTTTTGAAAAGGCTGGTCGACAATCCGGATAATTTTTGTCGCCTGTATGTGCACCATACGCAACTAAAGAGGCATTTATTGAAAAAGCCCAAGCGGACGCAATCGATAAGAAAATTCCGTTTCTAATTGGTACTACAATTGAATAGTTAAATTTACCAGGAATCTTTTTTTTCGAACTTGTAAGGACATTTGTGTTCCCATACAACTCTTTCATGAAACTAATGTTTACAATTTTATGGTCTTTTAATCTAAGTATTTTTGCGAACTCTTTTGCTTTTTTTATTTCTTGATTTGCTTTTTGACCATAGAGAAAAGAAATCCCATGCAGCTCATATTTTGGCTTCAAGTATACGCATGTACTGACAGAATCAATCCCGCCGCTAAAAACTACTACTGCTTTTTTCAAAACTCCACCCTATTTAGATAGATGATGCTCCTTTGCTTGATTTGCATATAACAATTTGGCAGTCGGTTTTTGCGGAAGCAAATCCCCTTTTCATTGCCATACCAATCTTCTTTAGATTTGAAGATTTTCCAGCAAATGCAATTACTGATGGTCCTGCACCACTAATTGTAACACCTAGTGCACCTGCTGATAATGCATTTTCCTTAACCCTGGAAAAACCAGGTATCATATGTTTTCTTGCAGGTTCTACAATCACATCTTTTATTGATTTTCCAATTAAAACAGAGTCTTTATTCATAAATCCCATAACAATTGCAGCCGCATTTGACAAATTTGCTACACTGTCAGCAAAACTCACTTTTTTAGGAATCACACTTCTTGATATTTTTGTTTTTTTCTGTGGAACCTTCAGCTTTGGTATTGCCAGACTAAAAGCCAAGTCTTTTGGAGGTTCGATTCTAATAACATCTAACGGATTTGTGCGCACGATGACAAACCCTCCTAAAACAGATGCAGCTACATTATCATAATGAACAGATCCTGCACTTGCTTTTTCTCCAACCCCTGCAAATTTTACAAGAGAGTTACTATCAAGATTTAATCTAAACAATTTATTGAATGCCACAGCTGCAGCAGCGGCAGATCCCGCACTGCTTCCCATTCCAAACCCAACTGGAATTCCTTTTTTAATCACAATCTCAACTCCGTCATTAATCTTGAATTTTTTTTTCATCTCTTTTACAACAAGACCAGCCGTGTTTTTTTGAGGGTCGACAGGAATATTATCTGAGGATACTATCTTTATACCATGTTCTTTTTTTGTCATCTCAACTTTGTCATAGAATGCATCCAAAGCCAAGCCGAATACATCAAATCCTGGACCCAAATTTGCTGTAGATGATGGTGCACGCACCTTAACACATGTAACCATTAATCTTCTACCTCTTCACCCAAGTTAATTACTCTGCTTAAAGCGATTTCCAAATTAACCATTCCCTCATCAGTTGCGTTTGATATAGGGATTAATTTCTCAGTCAACTCACCAAGGTTTAAGGATCTTAGAATATCGGTAGTCAGAGAATATGTTTCCCCGTTCGAATCTTTTCCAACTGACTCTTCCAGCGATGTGGGATCTGAAGACCATTTTATTATTTGATCAATCTTATCAGGTATAAGATCGGTCTTTGTCATAACATTAATTGTTGGTAATCCCAGCCGCAGTTTAATTGATGCCGCAAGTAAGGAAACTGAGACAAAATTGCTAGGCGAAGTGATCATAGTTGCATCATACAAGAACACATTCACCTTATCATCTGCGTTAATGTTTTGTATGAAGAAAGGTCCACTAGCTCTGTATGCAAACAATTCCATTTGACCAGGTGTATCTATTATCAAATAATCTGGGTTTACTTTACTAACTTCGTTTTCTATTTGATCGATCTTTGATGCAATAAGATCACTTGCCATGATCATAGAACCATTTGGTCCCAAGTCATAATGTTTCATCAGTGCTACAATGTCAACATAATCTCTGACATCAACATCCGGCGTATATGGAAGAGATTCAACACCTGGATCCAAGTTTAGGACTGATGCAAACGCACTATTTTTTTCATAATATTGTAAGATTCTTGAAGTTAGCGTTGATTTACCAGAACCCGCTGTACCAATAATAAAAATTGCTTTCAACCTGACACCAGAGTATAACTTCTTATTGGCTTATATTTGAATTCATGAAAAAATTTAGCGATGAATTGGAGAATTGCAGTTATCCCTGTAACTATGATTCCTATTATCATAATTACGATTCAATTTGACATAAAATTAGAAGATGTATTTGCCATAGGTGTGTTACCATTCATTGCAGCCATTTTGGCAATGATGGTTAAACTTGTATTGCAAGGACTGAAACTAAGTTATATTGCAAGATCATTTCTAGGCAATTTTGATTCTATCAAGAGATTAACCGCTATGAGGATGGGCAGTGAGTTCATCAAATTTACAACACCAATGTTCGTCGGTGCTGAGTTTGTGGTAATTTATTACATGACTAAAAAGGGAATTTCACCATCAAAGGCATCTTGGGTTGCAATGCTTGACATTGTAACTGAAGTTTTTGCCGGCGGGCTTTTGTCAATTCTTGCTGGAATTTTTGCACTACTTAATGGCGCATATGTTGTTGCTACTATAATTCTAGCAACCAGCATATCTGTTACTACGCTATGGGTTGTCCTGTTTTTCCTTTCAGCAAAACACACTTTTCATTTACCAAGTGGAATAGCAACGTTACTTACAAAATTTGGTGGAGAACGTGGTAAAAAATATGCAAAGCAAACTAATGAATGGATTGAAGAAGTTTGTATGATGAGCCGACAAAATCTTGGCTCAAGTAAATCAAGGAAGGTTTTTTGCGTTGGTTTTCTTATGTCCCTTGTTTCGTGGATATTTTATGGTATTTCATTTTTGGTAATCGCGGTTAGTGTTGGTTTTGCTGTAGGATTTTTTGAGTCCATAATGGCAGTAATGGGCGCAAATGCAATAGGAAACCTACCAATTACAATAGGTGGTTCTGGCTTAGCGGAATTTGGCATTGTAGCCTACCTTAACAACCTAAATCCCTTCAATTTGGTAATTCCAGATGAAGGCCTTGAATGGAACGCTGTGATAGGTTGGAGAATTGCAACGTATTATGTTCCAATTGCGATAACTTGGATTCTCTTAGTCAAGCTTGCTTTAAGCAGATATACGAAACCGGAGACCATTCGTGATAAATGTCCAGTTTGCGGAGATATAATTAATGACAATGAATTTGCCGGTCATATGCAAAACAAGCATTCAACGGAATAGAAACCACTTTATTTTTCCTACATAATTCTAAATCATGAATTTCAGGAATAAGGTAGTTTTAATCACGGGTGCCTCTAGTGGAATTGGCGAAGCGTCAGCTATAAAATTTGCTAAAAAAAACGCCAAGGTTGTTCTAGTAGCAAGAAGAAAAGAAAAACTACTTCAACTGCAAAAAAAAATTTCAAAATACACAGACTCAATATTAGTTTGTCAATGTGACGTTTCTAACAAATTACAGGTTAAGGAAATGTGTGATATTGTACTAGATACGTTTGGCCGAATTGATGTTTTGGTAAATAATGCGGGATTCGTTATTTATGGAAGGGTTTTAGAGCTTAGCATTGAAGAGATAGAATCACAGATGGAAACAAACTATTTTGGCATGATATACTGTACAAAGAATTTTCTTCCACATATGATTGAACAGGGAACAGGTCACATCGTAAATATTGCATCAGTCGGTGCTAGTTTCGGGATTCCTGGAGTTGCTTCATACTGCGCAACTAAATTTGCCATGTTAGGTTTTTCAGAGGGGTTAAAACACGAGCTCTATGGAACAGGTGTGGGTATTACGGTAGTTAGTCCAATAGGGGTAAACACACCTCTGTTTGATCATCCATCTTTTGAAAATTATACACGTCCTACGATGGTTACCTTGAGTCCAGAAACAGTCGCAAATGCGGTTCTCAAAGCTGCAAATTCTTCAAGACTAGAGATTGTTGTGCCTTCAGTTGCTAGGGTTGGAATTTGGGCAAAACAAAATTTTCCATATTTTATTAATCCAATAATTGGTAATTCGTTTAGAAAAAAACTAGACAAAAGAAACAAATCAGAATAGTTTATTCTTCACTGGCTTTTTTTTATTTGTCTTTCTTACTTTTTTGCCACCATTCTAAATAATCATACTGTTTGTCTTCTTTGGTTGATTCTCTACGATTAAGTCTGTGGCGTATATCAGAAACTTGTTCTCTTGTTGCATACAATCCACATCTCTTACAGATAAAATGTTTAGTTGAAGGATCTATTTTCATAGGAAATTCAATATCATTTTCTATGTCCCTATCATTAGGAATCATATAGTCTCTGCCATCTTCATTTGCCTTTTCAGCTTCGGCCTCAAATTTTTTTTTGAGATTTTTTTTCTCTCGAAAAACACATTCAGGGCAATTAGGCAATATTGACTAGGCAAGATTTTTTCCATAAAAGCGTTCGCAAATTGGATTGATTGTTAAAAAAGACTACAAAGACGTCCAGTACGTGGATTAAATCTTCATCCCGTTAGGTCAGTTCGCCCATCGAACATACCACGTACCGGACTAAAGATCAGTATTTCAAGACCACTATTTGTTTTTTTCAAGAGATTCTGAAACAATTCTTGAAGTATTTTTAGCGCCATTTCCATCAAAATTTTTAGAAAACTCCTGAAGGCTATCTTGATATTTATTGTAATCTTGTTTTATCTTTTTGATTGCATTAATCACTTGTTTTTTGTTTTCAGCTAGTACTCCAAGATTTTTTTCTTCCGCCCACTTTATTTGGTTTGTATGCTCATCATATATCGGCATTCCAATTATCGGTTTTGCTCCAGCACCCATTATTTCTCCCATTACCGTATGAGAACCATTGATTACTGCATATTGACATTCATTTAACACAGTAAGCCTTTCACACTCTGTCAAAAAACCAATGTCGATTTGAAGCCATTCTATATTTTTTTCATATGCTTCAGTAACGGAATAGTAATTTCCGTCTTTGCCAAAAACCTGATCAATAGATTTGTCATTCTTAGCATGAGAAATAATCCTACATTCACGATTCATCCCTGCATCATGAAAAACATCTTCATATTTTTTACCAGTTATATCATTTGTAGATTTATTTCCGGTTCTCATCCAATATCCAAAATCAACTCCTTTTACTATTTTTTCTAAATCCGTTTGTGGTTTAGAATCTCTTGGTTTTGTATCTGAGAAATGACCAACATATGTTACCTTGTCTTTTACATTACTTGGAAAATTCAAATTATATTCACAGATCGTATATGGGGGGGCTGAGTCAGCTACTAATATTCTGGTTGCCTTAGCAATTTGTTTTGAAACAAAATACACTCCAGGGTAGAAATAACTACGAGATTTCCATAATCTAGGCAAGTATTGGTTTGTGACAAAGAGACTTGTAATTCCTCTATTCTTAGCTAGTACATTAGAACCCATGTCCCCATCATTTATGACCAAATCAAACTTTTCCCTATTATACACCTCTCTCTCTTTTTTCATGTAATTTTTCACCTGGTTCACCAACGATTGATTTGTTCCTACTGGAAAAAACATGTTAAGTATTGATAGCGAAACACTCGGTCCATACTTGCCATCTATCGGAGTTGGCATTAAAATCTCATGGATGTTATTTTTTTTGCCAGGTAATTTTTTCAGCAGTTTTTTGTAAATCTCTCCCTTGCTGTAATAAAACATTTCACACTGTTCTTTGAGATATTTTGGTAACATCTCGTCAAGCTTCATCATACGTGAGTAATGACCATTTCCCCAAGGATAGATAAATTCGCCTATCTTTTTCATATTTAAAATCTAATTCCTCCGCTTAAATTTTCAACGCCAAGACTCAATTTTATCTAAAATATCATGGACGTTATTCTGTGCCACTTTAATCGAGATAACTTTTCTATCCCTAGCAGATATCTCGGCAATTTTCTTAATTTCTTTCAGAGGTTTCTTTGAATTATAAAACTTAGTGTTGCCATATTTTTTAATCTTGGGCAGATATTTTTCTAACCCAATTTCTCTCGCACTAGTTAGCACATTACTATCTAATCCAGATAAGGGAAGATATGGCACCAAGTTTTTTTTGTAAACTCGTCTCACCATATTCTCAAGAAAATCTATAGGATAAATAAGCGGAGACAAACTTAGAGAAATTCGTTTTATATTGTTAGATATCGCTATCATTGAAAGTAATTCGATTGTAATTTCTGTTAGTAGTAAGGATGCTGGCTTTTTATCAATTGGCACTTTATAAAACTCTAAATCTATTTTTGGTTTAACCATTCTATGTATTAATTGATTTAGCATCTTTGCTATATGTAATAATTCAGACTCTTTGACAAAGCAAATTATGATCTTTACGTCAAATCCATGCTTGATGGTTTCAATACATGATATTGCAGATAACTCATCAAAAACACAACAGATTGTTTTCTTATTTTGTGAATTGTTAGGAATTCCCTCAAGACCTTCATCTGAATAAATGCAGATGTAAGCATGTGATTTTGTCAGGTAGACATAAAGACGCTTGTCATATTTTTCATCTGTGCCGGGTTTGATTCTCTTTTTAGCAGTTTTTTCAATCAGGGAAGAAGTAGCAGCGACTTCAACATCCTTTGTCATAAAACCCCTGGCATGTCCCTCTACACGTATCAGAAATCTTTCGCTTTCAAGAAAAAGATCTACACCAACTTTTGAAATACCATTTACGATTGAATCAAAACTGTTTGTAACTTGTTTTGCTATAGCAACTCTTTTGATTCCAAATAAAGTATTGATAGCAGATGATGTAAAAACTGGGTCATCTGTTTCAACTATTATTATATCTCCCTCTTGTCTTATTTTATGAAATTTTTGATTCTCAATCTTTAGGATTTTCTTGATATTTGTTATAAGCGGCTTGATCTTATTTAGGGAAAAAATCGACGGAAACACTATAACTAAAACTTTGTCTTCCAATATGGATCCCTAACATGTTTGTAATTTTAGAATTGTTATTGACTAATCTTAGTAATGATTATAAAACGAAATTTGGGAACATGTGTTATGTCGCAATTTACGCAGGAACAAGTCTCTGAATTAAATAATAAATTAAAAACACCTGAGGAGGTTTTGCAATGGGGCTTGGAAAACATCCATCCTAAACTTGCCTTAGCGTCAAGCTTTGGGGCGGAAGATGTTTGTGTCATTCACATGTTATCAAAAATAAATCCAGAGGCCAGAGTTTTTTCATTAGACACAGGGAGACTAAATCAGGAAACATACGACGTTATGGACGAAATAAGAAAAAAATACAATACTAAAATTGAAATTACTTTTCCTGATGCAACCGAGGTAATTGAGATGGTACAAACCCATGGAATGAATCTGTTCTATGAGAGTGCCGAAAACAGAAAACTGTGCTGTGGTGTTAGAAAAGTACATCCTTTGAACAAAAAGTTAGCTACATTGGATGGTTGGATTACCGGTCTTAGAGGTGATCAAACTCAAAACAGACAATCATCTCAAAAAATTGAAATTGATGAACAACATGATAGCATGATAAAACTTAATCCAATTCTTGACTGGAGTTGGGAACAAACGATGAGCTATATCAAAGAAAACGATATTCCTTACAATAAATTAATTGACCAAGGATTTCCTAGTATTGGCTGTGAGCCATGTACAAGAGCAATAAAACCCGGCGAAGATTTACGAGCAGGCCGCTGGTGGTGGGAAAATCAATCAGATAAAGAGTGTGGTCTGCACATGGATCACAGCAAGTAAAAATCTTGTCCGAAGGCACTGCAGTATCTAAACCACACGGCGGAAATCTAGTAAACAGATTTTCAAATATTGATCCTTCTGGTCTTTCATCAATATCAATTAGTGCTGATCTCGCAAACGACGTAGAAAATATTGCTGATGGTATATTCAGTCCATTGGAAGGTTTCTTATCTCAGCAGGATTTTGAAAATGTAGTAGAGAAGGGAAGACTTTCCAATGACGTACCATGGACAATCCCAATTGTGTTGGATGTTGACGAGTCAGCTGCCTCAAAAATAAAAGACTCTGGTAATGTTTTATTAAAAAATCCTGACGGATTAGGAGTTGCGGTATTAAATGTGGAAGAGGTTTTCACTTTTGATAAAGAGAAAACAGTAAAAGGTGTTTACGGCACAACTGACAATTCACATCCTGGCGTGGCAAAAACAATGGCAATGAATGATTTTCTTGTGAGCGGAAAAATAGACTATGTTAAAAGACCAGAAAGCACAGAGATTAGAAAATTCAGAATGACCCCTCTAGAGACAAGAGAGGCTTTCTCTAAGGCTGGATGGAAAAAAATTGTTGCATTTCAGACAAGAAATCCACCGCATGTTGCTCATGAAATTCTCCAAAAGACAGCTATAACTACGCGGGACGGAGTTTTTGTAAATCCACTTATTGGAAAGAAAAAATCTGGCGACTTCAAAGATGAAGTGATCATAAAGTCATATGAGGTTATGATTGAAAAATATTACCCTGAGAATAGGTGCAAGTTAGGAACTCTTCATACTGAAATGAGATTTGCAGGACCCAAAGAAGCAATTCATCATGCTATAATGAGACAAAACTATGGCTGTACACATATCATCATTGGACGTGACCATGCAGGCGTTGGAAATTTTTACGAGCCTTTTGCAGCTCAAAAGATATTTGATGATTACCCTGATCTTGAGATTGCACCTATATTCTTCCCTGCGTTTTTTTACTGCAGGAAGTGTCTTACATTTACCAACCCCAAAGTATGTCCTCACGATGAGGAGTCAAGAGAACAAGTTAGCGGTACTAAGCTACGTTCATTGATTCAAGAAGGAAAAGCGCCATCAGAATTTAGCCTGCGACCAGAAGTTGCAAAAATCATCTTGGGTTATAACAAGCCATTTGTAGACTAGATTTTTATCCTTGCCAAAAAATCTGCTGAAATATGAAGTACATTCTTCTTGTTTTTTTAACTTTTACTATAGCCCCCGCGTTTGCACAAGATCCCAAGATTGGTGACTATCTAGATTCGTCTAATCCCTCCTTAATAATCCAGGAAACAGAAATTCCTTATTATGAGTTTAACAAGGTATCACGAGATCTAGTAATAGTTGAATTTGGAATCACGCATGAGGGTAGCTGGCAAGCAGAGTTTCAAAATAATTTGTTGTATGGAAATCCTAATGGTAATGCAGTGATACGCATTTATGATGCACTAACTACCGACAAATTTTTTGAGATTGGGATGGGCAGTCATCCTAACAATAAATACTGGATAGCTGCGCAAGTTCCAGAAACAGGATATGTTCTTCTTTATACAGCTTACGAAAACGGATGGGTTCAAGGCAAACCAACAAAGATTACTTATTCAGAACAAAATGGGTTAACCGTTGACAACGGTCTAAGGACCGTGTTATCAAATCTTGATCTTTCACCATTTACGATAAAATCATATTCTGTTCATGGAATGGAGGGCTCAACTGATCCGCCAGCAGTAACTTCAGGAACATACATAGCCAAAATCATATCAGCTGATTATGGTGAAAACCCACTTTCAATCTTTCCATTTGTTGTAACAGGTATTCTTGGATTAGTGGTCGTAATACTAATTGTTTCTAAGAAGCGTTCTTAGTTTTAAAATATTCACATACGTTTCTAATCATACATACATCACACATCGGGGAAATTGGCTTGCAGATGTTTTGACCATACATAACAAAAGTATTGTTTATGTCAAGCCAAAATTTTTTAGGGATTTTTTTCCTTAGTTCCATTTCTGTTTCCTCTGGCGTTTTTGTATCTACAAGACCCAACCTGTTAGAGATTCGGTGAACATGAGTGTCAACGGGAATTGCTGGCTGTTCAAATGCATAAACCAGAACACAGTTTGCAGTCTTTCTGCCAACACCGGGAATCTCTACCAATTTATCAATGTCTGCAGGAACTCTACCATGATATTTGGATACTATCAGGTTTGCAACGCCGATTATTCGTTTTGATTTTACATGGTAAAACCCAACAGGCTTGATAAGCTTCTCAACATCTTTTACCTTAGCTTTTGCCAGTTTCTGCGGAGTGCCATATACCTTGAATAGTTCTCTTGCTGCCTTGGTAGTATTCTCATCCCTTGTTCTCGCAGAAAGCACTGTTCCGATTAGAATTTTAAAAGGACTAGTTGTCTCAGCCTTTTGTAATCCCTCCAAGGCTGTATATCTGGGTGGCTTGACAGCCATCATTGTTTTTTTCATGCCATCAAGAATTTTCTTCATATAGTATTCCCATAGTGATTTCTATTATAATCTAAGCTTGGCAAATTAGATTGTGGATTTTTTCTTATAAGTTTAATTTTAGGCAAAATAAAGTTAGATTCTTGAGATCTCTGATTGACGACATAGAGGAGCTTCTGGCACTTGGAAAGGGAGACAGGTACAGACTAATGGACATGAGAGTGAGACTTGAGAACAATAAGAAACTGTTCATATCGGATAGGGAATTCCTCAGAAATTTGGTCAAAAATCATCTGGGAAGAGCAATGCTAAGTCCAGAGCCAAGCTCACGTCCAACGAGACCTCTGGATATACCAGAGGCTGGAGTAGATGTTTGTCCAAACTGTGGTTCTAATATTGCTGCCGATGATATGTTTTGCTTGAGTTGCGGGACAAAACGCACAGAATCAAGCTCATCTCCATCAGCGCCTAAACCAGCGCAAAAATTAGAAGATTATGAGAAAGAATACTTGGATAGGGTAGAAAAACATTCGAAAGCCGAAGGCTTTTCTATTGATTTGGACGGTGAAGTGGGTGGAAAAACAAACAGAGAAAGTGCACAAGGAAAACCAAAGGCTAAACTTGTAACCAAACCAGAGATTAAACCAGAGATTAAACCAGAGATTAAACCAGAGATTAAACCAGAGATTAAACCAGATGTTTGTACAAACTGTGGTTTCAAGATGGCTGCAGATGAAATATTTTGCATTAACTGTGGAGCAAAACGAGAAGCAGATTCAACTTTGTCTGCACCAAAACCAATCCCCCAGCCAAAGCCCAAACCAGAGACCAAGCCAAAACCTAAACCAAAGCCAAAACCTAAACCAAAGCCAAAACCTAAACCAAAGCCAACTACACGGAAACCTACAAAGAAACAAGATGCACCTGTTAAGAAATCACGAAAGGAGGAGCTGGAAGAATATGAAAAAAAATACCTCAAAAAAGTGGGAACCACCACTAAAAAATCAAAACCAGTAGTTACGGCTAAGGAAACTGTAGACAGTCCAGAAACAGAACAACCCAAACTAAGCCTATGTGTAAGGTGCGGAGGCGTAATTTCTGAAGAAGAGAAATTTTGTACTAATTGTGGATCGACGCGATAGATAAAAGAGTAAGTAATGGTATGCAAAAAACAATGCTTCTGCCCATATGTCTAGGAATTTTCCTAGCAGGAATTGTAATGATTCCTATTGCATTTGCAGGATGTGGGCCAGGAACGGTTTTAGTGGATGGAGTATGTGAGCTTGCGCCGACTCCGGAATCTAGTACAGGATGTGGACCAGGAACGGTTATGGTGGACGGAGTATGTGAGATAGATCAAAAAGCCAAATCAACTTCAAAGTCCATTGAACCAATCTATATCATAATTGCAGTTGTTGTAATAGGGGGAATAATCGGAGCCATCTTTGCCGTAAGAAAAGGCTCAAAAACACCAAAACCTGCCCAGCAAGAATCAGTAACTAGGGAACGTATCAAAACATCAACAGATACAAAAGAATCGTCCGAGTTTTGCCAAAGCTGTGGAACCTCACTCAAGCCGGGGGCAAGGTTTTGTGGCAAGTGTGGAACTCCACGCTCGTAATTACTATTATAGAGAATTACCTAACCATATTCATTGGAATTAACAGAGGAAGAAGAGAAATCGCTAAGCGGGGAACATGGCGAAGCGCTGCAAACAGCATATAGAATATTGTCAGCTACTGGTGAAGCAACTAATGCTGAAAAACTTGTACCGATTCATTGGGCGCATGTATCTGGCGTAAACTATAACACAATTGGCGATGCCGGGGAAGAATTTTTAGCAAATCTAAGCAAGAAAGCAAAATTCAAGGTGAGGACAACAGTAAACCCGATGGGTTATGACAAGGACAGTGTAGAAAAGTTTGGTCTTGATGAAAACTTTGTACAAAAGCAGGAAAGCATCAGGAAATCATACGAAAAAATGGGAGTTACACCGTCATTTTCCTGCATTCCTTATGAAATCTATGATTTGCCACAAGAAGGCACACAGGTATCATTTGCGGAAAGCAATGCGGCGATTTACGCCAATTCCGTTGGAAATCTAAAGACAAACAAGGAAAGCGCGTTTTCTGCGCTTGCAAGCGCAATTACCGGTAAAAGTCCATACTCTGACCTCCGAAAGGATGATTCTCCAACTATGTCAGTTGCTATGAAGATTTCAGAACCAAATGAGCTGACATTTGGACTGTTGGGATATTTTGCCGGAAAGGTTGCGGACAAGTCTGTTGCAATCTCTGGTGTAAAGAACTTGGACAAAAGATGCAACAAGTCACTTTGTGCCAGCATGGGTACATCTGGAACCTGTGGCAAGTTTGTTTTAGATGACAACTCCAACGCATCTGAAAAGGTTGATTTTGATGAAAAGGAGATGCAAAAAGTATACGATGAGCTAAACACCGCAGAATCGGGTGATCTGATTACGCTTGGCAGTCCACAGCTTGGACTTGAGGAGATGACAGACCTTGCAGCAATGCTAAAGGGAAGATCATTCAAGAAAAGATGTCTGATATTTTGTCCTAGGGCGATTCAGGAGCAAGCACGACACCTAGGATATGCTGGTCAGCTAGAAACTGCGGGTTGTGAGTTATTGTCTGACTGCTGCACATGTCTAACTCCGCTAGTTACCAAGAAGGATGCTGACAGTGTTACCACAAACAGCATCAAGGGTGCATATTATTTGAAAAATTCAAACGGCTTGGACGTAAATCTAAAGCCGTTATCAGAGATAGTGAGGGATGAAACAAGATGACTGAAAAAACAATTGTAAAGGGAAATGTAACAGGAAAAGTTCTCAAATCTAGTCAGCCAATCAACTTTCTGGGTGCTATTGACAAAAAAACAGGATCAATTACTGACAAAAAACACGATCTGTCTGGCAAATCCATCAAAGACACTATCTTACTTTTTCCCCACGGGATTGGAAGCAGTGTAGGCGCATATACAATTTATTCGCTAAAATCAAACAATGTGGCTCCGCTTGCAATGGCTTGCCAGAAGGTAGATCTTACAGTAGCATCTGGCTGTGCACTTGCAAACATTCCATTATTCATATTGTCTCCTGATGAGTATGACAATATCAAAGACGGGGATGAGATATCACTTGGCTAAGAGCGTCAGGAAGAAGAAGAGATACAAAAGCCCCTACAAGAAAAGATATCGAGAAGATTAAGACCCGGAACCAGATTCTATCACACGGCTTGGACCTGCAGGCATCACTCGCACGTATTCATCAACACTAAACGATTTGGCAATACTCTCATTAGTTGATATAAATTCAAAGCGAATTTTTTTTGCAACGTCAGCCATATCGGAGCCTTCAGGCTCTATGATGGCATAACAGACACAATTATTCTTCAGACTTGGGGGCCCGCATGTCAGTAGATAGCTTCCCTCCCGCTCAATAATGGCAACACACAGCTTCAATGTTGAAATTTTTATAAAATTGCGTTGCCCCTCAATCATAAAAGAGCCTTTAGCCATAGATTGGCCGCTGGGAGCTGCCTTTTTGACCTGTTCCGGATTAACCCAATAGGCACTTGAGCCGTACATTGGCTCCCTCCATACCTTACTAAAGCAAACAGTAGCATGGGCAACCTCGGTAAAGCTTACAGATGTAGCAGTATCATTATTCTTTAACAAAAAAAATGGCGAACCGGAAATTTCAGCGTGAAAGACTTTATCATTTTTTTCAAGATGCTTTCTAATTATGGCAGAGTTTGATGATGAATCACGTCCTCCCACTGCTAATACACCATCGGTTGTGTAAAACCACCTATACCGTTCAAACCAGTTTTTCTTTTTAACTTCTGTGAAACTAACCAATTTCTTCGCACTCTCGCCTTTCTCAATCGTCTTTTCTAAATCACGTTGAGTTTTTTTGATCAATTTTTCAATGGAAGATATTGCAGATTTTTGCTTTTTTGACTCATTGAATAAGGTGGATGCAATTGTTGGAAGAGATGAATTCAAATTTACCTTTATTTTTGCATCGTCAATTTTGACATATGAAATTCCTTTTTCTTTTACAATTTCTGAATTTTTATTTTTTAGTAATGTAATTATCTTGGGATCATCCATTGTTGAAGTTCCCTGGGAAAGTGATTCAAGAAGTGAGTTAGCTACATCTGCAATGCTTTGAGATTTTTCGGTTACTGTTTTAACAGCCTTCGTCTGCTCATCAAGTTTTGTTTCTAACTCTGAAATTTTTTTATCAAATGAACCACCTTGAACTGTTTTCCCCTTACTAAGAATACTTTCAGTGAAAACAATATCAAGCCCGTCCATGAAGTTAGAAATTTTTTCACAGTTTTCTCCTTTTATGGAAACAGGATTAACATCAATCTCATCATTTCTAACAATTTCAGGATCATGTTTGCCGCTTACGACATCATTGATAATCTGTGTAGCGAAATTAAATAACTGTTTTACTTCTTCGTTTGTTGTTTCTTCCCCCTTCTTTTTTGATTCAACTTTTGCTAACCTTGTTATCTCTTCAGCATACTTTCTAGGTAGCCCTAATGTTTTTCCTACCCATTTTGCCACTGGGGTTGGCGTTGATTGAACATCCTCAAAATCTTTCTCGGTCATACCCAACACATCGAAGTTGTTTTGCGGTGGAGGGATGTATTGAGAACCAACACGTAGCTGTCTATGTCTTACATCAACAGAATGTAACATGGCAAGGATCTTCATTTCACTGTTACAAATTATGATATTTCCGTCACCGAAGAGCTCTGCAATAACAACGAATTCTTTGTCAAAATAAGAAAATGTTAGATAGACAATTCTTTCAGTACCAACTTGTTTTATTTCCTTTAGTTTGAATCTAAGCAGATCGCTCCGAAAACGTCTTAGTAACTTGTTTGGTTCAATCTGCTCAATCTTCACTTTTGTCATCCAAATTCCAAAAGTGGATAGCATGAGTAAAATGTCGGGTTTTTCGGGATGATGAAATTTGAAAAGCAGACTGTTTTTCGTAATTCCATAGATATTACTAACATAGTAATCCTCGATCCTTTTACCAATATCATCGACAAGATACCTTAATTCAATCCCAGCTAATTGCATAATATCAAATAGGAATCTCTGATTATACTCTTATCGATTTTTGTTATATCAAACAAAGGTTTTAAAAATGGCGTTTTCGAATCAACGTAGAAATTGAATTGGTTAGACATGGCAAAAAGAGAATAAGATTTGGCTCAGAAGGTAAGAAGAAGATTCCAGACTTTGTGGACCCTAACAAGGATCCTCGGAGCTACCTAAGGCGTTACATTGCAGAACAAACCTACAAGGATTGGTTTGATCGTAATTATCCTGATTATACCATATACGAAGCTGTAGGGCTCAGTGAGTTAGATTTCCAAGAAATAAAAAAGAAATTTTCTCCTGAACAAGAGGAAACTTCTGTAAAAGAACAGGCAGAACCAGAACCGGGATCTGAAGAAAGAATTGCAGGCAAATGGACACCTGATCCGAAGGAACCACGAGATGCACCGTCAACCGACTCGCAAAAATCAGGTGACGAACCAATAATTGATACGGAGGAAGTTAACATCACCAAGAAGCGCACTGACAAACTTTTCTGGATGCGTGTTGTATTTGCTGTTATAGGCGGTATTGCCGCAACTTTCCTTTTCGAAGG
>JYMV01050811.1_pt1 | contig 28433 bp, 25 predicted proteins | sample 338911 | NCBI WGS metagenome assembly JYMV01 (sample SAMN03354496, study PRJNA234377) | hydrothermal vent metagenome | biome: Deep sea; feature: Hydrothermal plumes at the Eastern Lau Spreading Center, Western Pacific Ocean; material: Seawater | place: Tonga | collected 2009 | depth 2000 m m
TTGACAAAGACGTTGCTTATGCCAGCCCTTCCACGGTGTATCGTGTTCTGAAGGAAGCAGGAATGCTGCAAAAGAAAGCTGATGATACGAGCAGGGGTAAAGGTTTTAAACAGCCTCTGAGGCCCCATGAGCACTGGCATACGGATATTTCTTACGTGAAAATAGAACATCGCTTTTACTTTTTTATCTGTGTGTTGGACGGTTATAGCCGTTACATCGTTCATTGGGATCTCAGAGAGAACATGAAAGAGAATGATGTGGCCATTGTCCAGCAAACTGCTTTAGAAAAAATACCAGGTGTTCATCCGCGTTATATTACCGATAATGGGAAACAGTTTACAGGAAAAGAATTCCAATATTTCATCGCCTTACACGGATTGACTCATGTGAGAACTTCTCCCTACTATCCGCAAAGTAACGGGAAAGTGGAACGTTTTCATGGTACGATCAAGAAAGAATGCATTCGAAAAAAAGCTTTACTCGATCAGGATCATGCTAAGATAATCATTGGCTCTTATATCGCCTTCTACAACAATCAACGGCTGCATAGTGCCAATGCCTACATCGCACCCGCTGATCAACTCGCTGGCAGAGATAACAAAATACATGAAGAATATAGTAAAAGTTTTGAAAATATAATAAATTGAAGTTTGTGAAATAGAATTTCATCGGACTATTATTCTATAAGAATCAGTACAGAAAAAGATCAACCTTAACTGCTTCTCATTTTAAAATCAATTCACCTTTTTTCAGAATGCCTTCCTGTTGATTTAGAACTTTCTGTAATAGTTTTTCTATTGTCATCCAGAACTTGATCAGGTTTCAATATTTCACGTCAAGTTGCCCACAACGTTCGAGAGATTTTTCCTGGATTCCGGCTCTTCGTAGCACTACGCCCGGAAAGACAGTGAATAAGGATCGCATGCATCAAAATCATTTTATTCAGTTGTATTGACTACAAAGCACGATACAACAACAGACTAAATCACACTAAATAAAATGGGATTACTCGTTATCTCTTTTTTTGCCTTTGTCTCATTAGGTTTGCCCGATGGTCTTCTGGGAGTGGCATGGCCAGGAATTCGTCATGATTTTGGACTTCCTGTAGATGCACTTGGAATCATCCTCGTATGCGGGACAGGCGGCTACATGCTTTCCAGCTTTTTAAGCGGTATGCTGATGCGTCATTTGGGAATCGGAAAATTGCTGAGTCTGAGTTGCGCGGCCACTGCCAGTACCTCGTTTGTTTACGCCATTACGCAGCACTGGTGGATTTTCGTAATGTTTACCGTAATCGGCGGATTGGGCGCAGGCGCTATTGATACCGGTATCAATACCTACGTTGCAAAATACCACAGCAACCGTATGATGCAGTGGTTACACGCGAGTTTTGGCGTGGGAATTACGTCGGGGCCTGTCATAATGACCCTTGGAATCAGCATGACCTCACGCTGGCAAAGCGGATATGCTGTAGTTTCCATTGCAATGGGAATTCTTGCCGCAATTTTTTTTGTAACGAAAGGAATGTGGGAAGGCATTACTGTAAATGGTAATGAGGAACACCATGCAGAGAGTGACGCATCTCTCATTGATACACTGAAATCAATCCCGGTTCAGCTGAGTATGCTGATCTTTTTTCTTTATACCGGTATGGAATTGGGATTGGGGCTGTGGGCGTATTCGCTGTTAACAGAATCACGAGGTGTTGCTCCGGAAGTTGCAGGAATTGTGACTGGTAGTTATTGGGCGATGTTTACCTTAGGTCGTATTCTCGCAGGTTGGTATGCGAAAAAAGTTGATGACAGAAAACTGATTTATCTAAGCGTTTCATTTGCGTTTTTAGGGACAGCACTTTTGTTGACAAACTTCGGACAGTTGACGTCTATTCTGGGAATTACAGTGGCTGGTTTTTCAATAGCGCCTATTTTCCCCGGGCTCGTTTCCAGCACAGCAAGTCGTGTAGGGTTCCGGCATCAGGCAAATACGATTGGAATGCAGATGGCAGCAGCAAGTTTTGGAATTATGGTAGTTCCATCACTCGCTGGAGTGCTTGCGAAAATCTACGGTTTAGAAGTGATCCCCCTTTATATGCTGACCGTGCTCATTTTAATGTTTATGGTTTTTGTATATCTGGATTTCCAATCCAAAAAACCTGCAAAAAACAACCGATGTACAAAATCCCGGTAAGAGAACAAAAAAACTTATTAAGCTTGAAAATTATTCCAATTTTCTGAAACTTTAAATATTGAATTAAAACAACAAACTTGTTAATTATTTAGGGCTTTTTTATGAATCTCACACCAAAGTCAATGAACTACATTAAGATTGAAAAACACGGCGATCCGGAAGTTTTAAAACTGCATTCGATGCCGGTTCCTGAACCCAGCCCCGGAGAAGTATTGATTCGTGTCTCGGCCGCTGGAGTCAACCGTCCGGACGTAATGCAGCGCAAAGGGCTTTATCCTCCGCCTCCCGGCGCAACCGATGTTCCGGGTCTGGAAGTATCAGGTACTGTAGTCAGTACAGGAAAAAATGTTTCCGAACCCATGGTCGGTTCCGAAGTTTGCGCACTCGTGACCTGCGGAGGTTATGCGGAATATTGTTTGGCGGCAGCTTCTATTTGTTTGCCTGTTCCGGAAAATATTTCACTGGAAGATGCCGCGGGAATTCCGGAAACATTCTTTACGGTCTGGACAAATGTCTTTGATCGCGGTCAACTCAAATCCGGAGAAAGTTTTTTGGTTCATGGAGGAAGCAGCGGTATCGGAACCGCCGCAATTCAACTCGCCAAAGCTTTTGGTGCAACCGTTTACACCACCGCCGGAACTCCGGAAAAATGTGAGTTTTGCGAAAACCTCGGAGCAGATGCGGCCATCAATTACCGCGAACAGGATTTCTCCGAAGAAATAAAAAGGCTGACTGAAGGAAAGGGAATCGATGTGATCCTCGACATGATTGGCGGACCTTACTTTCCAAAAAACATCTACTTGCTGGCCGACGAAGGACGGTTGGTGCAAATCGCTCTGATGCAGGGAAGCAAAGCAGAAGTTGATTTTCGCTCCTTGCTGCTCAAACGTGTAACCTTAACCGGTTCCACCTTGCGTCCGCGCAGTGTTGAGCAAAAAACCGAAATCGCAAAAGCCCTGCGTAAAAATGTATGGCCGTTGCTGGACACAGGAACTGTCCGGCCGATAATCCACCAAACCTTTCCCCTCACACAAGCAGCGGAAGCACACAGTCTGATGGAAAGCAGTGCCCACATTGGAAAGATTTTGCTCAAAACTTGACAAGATAGACGCATTTCTGAAACACTGCAGTTTCAACTTTTTTTCAAATTTTCTCAAAAGGAGGGTCGATGGATGAGAGTGCAAAAAAAACCGCATTGCGGATGATTCCTTACGGACTGTACGTTATGACAGCCGAAGATGAGGATGGTCGAATTTCGGCTGCTACAGTGAACTGGGTCACACAGGCTTCGTTCAAACCGCCCCTGGTAGCAGTCGGTGTCAAAGCCGATTCGCAGGTGCATGACATAATCAAAAAATCTGGAAATTTTGCCCTCAATGTTTTGGGCAAGGGACAGCAGGGTGCGGCCTATACGTTTTTCAAACCGGCGGAACGTGATGGACAGAAAATCAGTGGCGAGCCCTTTCATGCCGGAAGTACCGGAGCACCCGTTTTAGAAAACACACCTGCATTCGTTGAATGCAGACTGGTGACAACTGTTGAGGAAGGCGACCATTCTATTTTTGTAGGAGAAGTCGTGGATGCAGGTGTAAACCAGGAACCGGAAGGCCGTGCTGATGATGCAACTCTGTTGCTGAAGGACCTTGGTGAAAAGACTTTTTACGGCGGCTGAACCAGTAAAACTCCATGACAATTGAAGTCCGGAACGTCTGCAAATCCTTCAAAGACGTTGATGCGGTTCGAAACGTCAATTTACGGGTTGAATCCGGAGAAGCGGTGGCTTTGCTTGGACCAAACGGTGCGGGCAAAACCACTTTGGTGGAAATGATCGAAGGCGTACAAATTCCAGATTCCGGTGAAATCCGGATCCTTGAAAAGTCCTGGGAGAAAGACGAACATTTTTTGCGAAAGGAAATTGGCCTTGCCCTGCAGGAAACAAGGTTTCAGGATCGTTTGACAGTTGAGGAAACGCTTGGGCTTTTCGCCGGTTTTTACGGTTTGAATCAGCAGCGGACAAGAGAGGTTCTAGAGATCATTCAACTTGAAAGCAAACGCGCAACATGGATTGTCCATCTTTCCGGAGGACAACGGCAGCGGCTTGCGCTCGGTATTGCGATTCTGCCCCGTCCCCGAATACTCATTCTAGACGAACCCACAACCGGTCTTGATCCCAACGCCCGACGTGACCTCTGGAAAATCCTTGATGATTTCAAGTCAACCGGAACAACATTGATTCTCACCACGCACTACATGGAAGAAGCAGAATTTCTCTGTGAACGGATTGTGATGATGGATCAGGGGAAAATACTCGCGGACGGAACTTTAGGTCAGTTGCTGGATAAGTTCGGCGAAGGTGATTTGATTGAATACGTAATCGATGGAGAAAACCCCGCAGCTGAAGCGAACACGCTTTCCGGAGTTCTTAGCAGTTGCTGGGATGCTGAAACAGGACAAGGAATCTTGACAGTAAACAGTATTTCAGAAACATTACCGAAATTCCTGGATTTGATAAAAAGTTTTGAAGTTTCATTAACTTCACTTGAATGCCGTAGACGCACTCTTGACGATTTATTTCTTGCTATGAGCGGGAGACATTTGGATGAATAGCACACTGTTTCGACTCGTAATTTCTCAATTCAAACTGTTCTTCCGTGAACCGGGAGTTGTTTTTTGGTCATTTGGATTTCCGGTTGTGATGGCTTGGATTTTGGGAATTGCCTTTGCGAACAAAGGCGAAGTCATGAGAAATATCGCAATTGTTACAGAAAATCCTGCCGCGGTTTCCGCATTGCCGCAATGGTTGCACAAAAAAACCGGAACAGCAGCTGAACTTTCCGGCGAATCGGAACTTGAATGGGAAGTCGGAATGAATAAGGGCGAGCGGGCACGTTTTCGTTTCCGGGCCATGTCCGAGGCAGAGGCGGTGCTGTCGCTCAAACGAGGACAAATTTCTTTGTGGGTTGAAGGCAGTCCGGGAACAAATTTGAGTTACCGTTTTGATCCGGACAATGCCGACGCGCGTTTGACATATTTACTTTTAGAGACAGCTTTCCGAGAGAAAAAGTCCAGCGAACTAAAAGCGGGAATACGCCCCTTGACTATGGTTGGAATTCGTTATGTCGATTTTTTAATCCCCGGTTTGATGGCCATGTCAATCATGAATGCCTGCCTTTGGGGAATCGGCTGGAATCTGATTGAATTAAGGATCAAAAAATTATTGCGCCGCATAGTTGCAACTCCACTGAGAAAATCCATTTTCCTTTTTTCGCACGGCTTGAACCGCATGATCCTCAGTGCCGCCGAAATGCTTTTACTTTATGTCTTTGCCTACTTTTATTTTGACATCAGAATACAGGGAAGTCTACTTGCCCTGGCCCTGGTTTTTTTTAGCGGATACTGCGCCTTTGCCGGAATTTCCATTCTCATTTCATCCCGTGTACAAAACACTCAAAGCGGCAACGGAATGATTAACATTGTCACTATGCCGATGTTCATTCTTTCCGGAATATTTTTCAGTTATCACAACTTTCCGGACTGGCTGATTCCGTATGTAGAGGTACTGCCGCTAACAATGCTGACCAACTCTTTACGTGGAATCATCACAGAAGGAATCGGTCTCGCGCAAGTTATTCAACCCTCGCTTGGCTTATTTGGAATAGGAGCTGTTTGTTTCGCACTTGGACTGAAATGAGAATGGAAATTCCGGCAAAGGCGCAGTATCCGCTCAAAAAAACCAGGGCCAGGGCAAGTAGACTTCCCTGTATTCTGATGTCAAAATAAAAGTAGGCAAAGGGCGGATCATGCGCGGCAACAGACGGTCGTTTTCCAAGCCGGCAAATCGAATTTCGGATCTGATTTTGTCCCTGATCATCACGAAATCCTGTTCTGTTCTGCTTAACTCTATTTCACTACTCAAATTGAGGTGCTGCAAAGTAGCAAGTACATCACGCCGCAAACGGTTTTTGAGACGCAGCAGTTGCTGTTCGGTTATCCCGGCAAGGATCCGCTCAATCTCTGACTGATTGTGTCCCATCATAGAGAGCTTCAACCAGACGGAATACAGATTATCCCGGTTGTCTGCCGGAGGCTGCTGACCGAGTCCGGGAGGAACTCCAATCATTAAGGCCACCAGCAGTACCACCAGAACCACTTTGGTTTTGAATGCCATTTTTACCCTTTCATGCTGATTATGGTTTACGGATTTTGGGTTTGAACGCAATCCACCACCTAAGATGGAGCCGACCAAACGCAAATCAGTCAATTGGACAAACGAAGCCATCACAAACCGCGATGCTGTACGATTCGGCGCGCACCGCTCCACAGACGGTTGTTCACAAAAACGGAACGATCCGCTGAATTTGTTTTGACATCTATTCGTCTAAAATTTACAAGAACAACAATCCGGATTACTCTGTGGACACACCACGCGCCCCATCAGGATGAAGCAGACGGAATTCAAGACAGAACTATCCCCGCCATCCTGAAGAGAAAGCAATCCAAATCTCATAGTTCGTTATCGACTATTCCGCAGGAAACTTTAGCGGGAAAAAAAGAGTGGAGAAATAAACGACAGGCGACACAGAAAGCGTCGCCCGAAGAAGATGCTGAAATCAGCGGTTACTTTTGAGGATTGTTACCAGTCCGCCGTTAGGGCCGGGAACGGCGCCCTTGACGAGTACGATTGCTTCATCAGCAAGAATTTTTACTATCTTTAAACCAAGCTGAGTCACCTTGCTGTTGCCGTGGCGACCGTGCATTTTCTTGCCTTTGAAAACACGGGAAGGTGTGGCGCATTGTCCAATACTTCCTGTTCCGCGGTGTCCGCGGTGACCATGACTTGCAGGTTGACCGTGAAATCCATGACGCTTCATGACTCCGGTGAAACCCTTGCCTTTTGAGTTTCCGGAAACAGCGATGCTTTCACCTTCTTCAAATAAATTTACATCAAACACTTGTCCGACTTCCACTTCATCAATGTTCTCTACTTCAAATTCGCGTAAAAAGCGGGTGGGAGATTGTGTTTTAAAATGACCTTTGAGCGGTTTGTTTACTTTACGTTCCGGAATTGCTTCAAAGCCGACCTGCACATGGTTGCAGCCGTCTTTTTCCAAAGTCTTTTTTTGTACAACTGTCATTGGTCCGGACTGTAACACTGTTACAGGAAGCACCGTTCCGTCTTCTTCAAAAATCTGGGTCATGCCAATCTTGCGGGCCAAAAGTCCATTTAACATGGAATCCTCAATCTGTAAAATCCTGGTTTATTTTAACATTCCGCCTGTTGTGGAATGTCAAAGCGTATATTTAGTTAGCAGTGGATTATAAATTAATTCACATAGGAATACAAGTTTATTTTATAAAATGAGTGTCATAATAATTAAATCAGCAGATTATGCAACTCAGAAAAACTCTGCTTCGGGCAGAAATTATTGCCTTGTGGTTCCATATATTGCGTTCTGTCACGTCTGCCGATATAATAATCTGTTACTGAAAATACTTTAACAATCATTATTTTCCAACTTTATGAAGTTGTTTATTATCGACAACTGGAAACGTCTACTGGCCGGCGTGCTCATTATTGGGGCAGCAGGAGTGCTCGGAATGGCGGGGTATATTTACAATATTTATCATAGCCCCATCATGAGCAATGATGCGGAAAACAGCTCAATTATCATGATTCCGCGCGGTTCCACTTTTGACAGTGTGACTGCAGATTTAAGAGAAAAAGGGATGTTGCCACACCCGCGCCTCTATCGCTATTTGTCCAAGCAGTTAAAAGTACATTCCCGAGTTCAATCCGGCGAGTTTGAAATCAAGCATCGCTGGAATACGTATGAATTATTACAGTTTCTGATTTCCGGAAAAAGTATCCGGCACCGAATCACAATTCCGGAAGGTAATAATTTTGCGGAAATAGCAGAACGTTTGTTTCATGCACAGTTAGCTGACAAAGAAATTCTAATGTCTTTGAAAAATGATCCGGAGTTGCTGCTCAAAACAGGGGTTCCGGAAGCCACTTCTCTGGAAGGATTTTTGTTCCCGGAGACCTATTTTTTCTCCCGTGTAGAAACGGAGCAGCAAATTCTATCGGCAATGATCGCGCAATACCGCAGGGTTTTTAACGCCGATTTTCAACAGCGCGCGGAAGAAATCGGGATGAGAGAATATGAGGTGCTCACCCTGGCTTCCATTGTGGAAAAGGAAACAGGAATTGATGCGGACCGTCCCATGATTGCCTCAGTTTTTCATAATCGCCTTAAACGCCGGATGCGTCTTGATAGCGACCCTAGCGTCATTTACGGTCTAAAAGATTTCAACGGAAATCTTACACGTAAACATTTGCGAGCACGTACTCCGTACAACACCTACAGACGTTATGGTTTGCCGCCGACTCCAATCTCCAATCCCGGTCGTGCCTCCCTGCAAAGTGTGCTTTATCCTGCAGAAGAAAAATACCTTTATTTTGTAGCCCGCGGAGATGGCAGCAGCAAATTTTCAAAAACACTTCGTGAACACAACAAGGCAGTTTGGTACTTTCAGAAAGTTCGCAAAAACCGTCAGGCAATGAGCCGCAAACGTAAACAAGCATCCTCGGCAAATATGTAGTCCCATGCCTCAAGCTCAGACAATTCCACTCAGTGATTCCGCATTCATTCCGTTAGTGAAAACGCCTCCAAAAACCGGCAGTAAATTCGGCCTGCTCGTTCACTATATCCGGCAGCACTGGCTTTCATATTCAATCGGAATCCTTGCAGTTTTAGCCACAAACTGGATTGCGGTAAGTATTCCGGAATATGTGCGCCTAAGCATTGATTTACTGAATAATAATTTAGAGTCAAGGCAGGATTTATTATGGGAATATCTGCTGATCATGCTCGGACTTGCGTTGATAATGATCGTGGTACGAACTTCTTCGCGGATTCTTTTTTTCAATCCGGGACGCGCAATTGAGTGTCAGATTAAAAATGACATGTTCAAAAAACTGATGGCACTGCAAAAAAATTACTATGAAAAGAACCCATCGGGAAATATCATTTCACGCATCAATAATGACATTACCGGTGTGCGGATGATTTGCGGTTTCGGCCTTCTGCAGGCATTCAATATTACGACCGCGCTTTCGATGACGCCTTATAAAATGTGGCAGCTCTCGCCGAACCTCACGCTTTACTGCATCATTCCAATCATCATCGTTTTTACCGTTGTGCGTTTGGGGATGCGAGTGCTTGTGCAAAATATGCGGGCACGAATGGAAAGTCTGCAGCGCCTTTCCGGCTTTACCGTTTCGTCACTCTCGGCAATTGACCTGATTAAAAGTAAGACTATGCGTGAATGGAGTACCCGTCGTTTCGAGAAAGAAAATCAGGACATGCTGCGCCGTTCAATGAAAATCGCCTGGACACGCTCTTTTGTGATGCCGATGTTGAGCAATTTGGAGCATTTTCTAAAACTGCTAATTTTGCTGATTGGCGGAATGATGGTTATTCAGGAAAACTTTACTATCGGTCAACTGACCGCTTTCATCGCCTATTCCGCATTATTGACGTTTCCACTGATGGGGTTGGGTTGGGTAACGACCATGTTTCAGCAGGGCATGATAGGACTGGCAAGTATTCAAACCGTTTTGCAGCAGGATTTGCCGCGCTCAAAACTGCTTTCACTTCCTGAAACCAAACGCGGAAAACTTTTTCTGGAAAGCGGATTGACCGTCAAAAACCTTAATTTCCGCTATCCGGACGGAACTAAAGATGTTCTCCGGAATATCAATTTTACGATCCGTCCAGGACAAATCATTGGAGTTTTGGGACGTATCGGTTCCGGAAAATCAACGCTTGTCAACGGCTTGAACCGCTATCTGGATATGGGACATGGTTCCATTTTTTTAGGCGAGCAGGATCTTGCCTCACTCTGTGATAAAGACGTCCGCACTTCCATCAGGACAGTCACTCAGGAACCATTTTTGTTTTCTGACACAGTTGAAAATAATGTTACTTTTGCCGAAACTGATTTCGATTCAGTTGAGCCGGAACATTTTCGGAACATCCTCCGTTCTGCCGCGCTGGAAAGTGAAGTGGCACGATTTCCAAAACAGGAAAAAACGATGGTTGGAGAAAAAGGGATCATGCTTTCCGGAGGACAAAAACAGAGAATAAGTCTCGCAAGAGCCATGTTAAAACCCTGTGATCTGTTAATCTTGGATAATGTGCTTTCTGCAGTTGACTATGAAACAGAGCGCCATTTGTTGCGGGAAATTTACAAACTGCTTATACCGGAAAATAATAACCCACCACAGGCTAAAAGTATTCTCATCGTGTCACATCGTGTCACATCGATGGGACAGGCAGATTGGATTTTGGTTCTGGATGAAGGACAAATTGTGGATCAGGGCCGACATACGGAACTGATTAAACGTCCGGGTTATTATCAGCAAATGTGGGAACTGCAAAACGACCATAGTTCATGAGCAGCCTTGGGTGTGTTTTCACTCACAAACCAAATCTATATCACTAAACTCCTCTTTGCTCTCTCTCAAAAAAGTCTCAAATAAGCTCTGGGATAAACCGATTCTCAAAGACATTTCATGGATCACAGAGTTCGGACAAAGTTGGGCGATTCTCGGTCCGAACGGTGCAGGGAAATCAACCTTAATCAAAGTCATTCTGGGTCAACTTCCTTATTGCGGAACTATCAAACGTGATGCACAAATTGCTGTTTCCAATACAATCGCGCATGTTTCGCTTGAGCAACAAAAAATACTGGTTGCCCGTGAAGAAAAAAAAGACCGCTACGAAGAGTATAGTGGAAACGAGGAGCATTTTTTGACCGGACGTGAAATCATCGATCCGGAAGGAAAACATCCCGGGCAGCTTCTCAAAATTGCAGATGATCTTGGGCTTTCTGCTCTTCTGGAAAAACCTTTGCGACATTTTTCAAATGGGGAAACACGCAAAACATTGATCGCCAAAGCTCTGCTTGCAAAGCCCAAATTGCTGATTCTTGATGAACCATTTGATGGACTCGACACGGCATCCGTAAACTGGCTGGCGCTGACAATTTCAGGACTGATTCAAAACGGCTTGGCGGTTTGGCTGGTGAGCCACCGCTTTGAGGAACTTGTCCCGGAAATAAAGCATGTACTTTGTTTGAAATCCGGAGAAGTTTTTGCGCAAGGTTTGCGCACCGAAGTGATGACTCCGGAAAGAATGAAGTCGCTTTATGGAGAAGATGAAAAAGGTCAATCCAGCCACAGAAACACAGAGAGCATAAAGGAAAAATATGAAAAACTAATTCCGCATGATGTCTCTGAATCCACAGCAAATCCGGTCAAGGGTTCCTTTATTATCCGGATGCGGAACGTGAATGTACGCTATGGCGAAAACGTGGTGCTGGAACAATTTAACTGGACAGTGCATCGGGGAGAAAACTGGAAAATTGTTGGACCGAACGGTGCGGGGAAATCCACCTTACTCAGTTTAATTTCCGGAGATAATTTGCAAGCCTACTCCAATGAGATTTATCTTTTTGGTCGTCGGCGTGGAACAGGAGAGAGTGTCTGGGATATTAAACATCGAATCGGCCTCGTCTCTTCCGAATTTCAGGTACGTTACCGGGAATCGGTTTCCGTTTTAAAAGTGGTACTTTCCGGATTTTTTGATACAATTGGATATTATCAGCCGGCCTCAGAAACACAAAGAAAAAACGCCTTAAACTGGATGCAATTTCTCGAAATTAAACAGCTTGCTGAACAGGACTTTACGAGGCTTTCATACGGTCAGCAGAGGTTAATTTTGCTGGCCAGGGCGCTGGTAAAATCGCCGCCGCTGCTCGTACTTGACGAGCCTTGTCAGGGATTGGATCGAGCAAACCGGAATCGTGTTTTGGCGCTTATTGACCACATCGGCCTAAATTCCGCGACACAAATTCTCTATGTCACGCATGCCGCTGCAGATCAGCTTGACTGCCTGCATCATGAACTGCGTTTTGAAGCGGTGAATGATGGCGCTTTTCGTCCAATTTTTACGTGAGTTTCAGTTTCAGGATTGTCGTACATCCTGCATCAAAGGAGAGACGCAATGGCAAATCCTCCTACAAATGTACCGATTGCGCTGCCTAAATTCGCAAACATCACAACCAGCAAAATGCGCGTAATGTTATTTCGCCAAAAACCGCGCAGATGAGTGATGTCATCCGCAAGGTTTTCAAAGTCACGTACTTGTGGTTTACGTAACAGTGCTTCAACTAATCCTGCCACCCAGCCCGCTGCTACAGCAGGGTTAAGTGAAGTGAAGGGGGCTGCCACAAATGCGGTGGCAATTGTAATTGGATGACCAAATGCTAATGCGGTGCCAATTGCGGAAAGTGTACCGTTGATTAAAAACCAGCGCTGAATCATTTCGATGCTCACATCCGTATCAACCGCAAAAAATCCGTAAACAATCAAACCGATTATCAGCGCGGGAATTCCCCATTTGAGCCATTTTCCCAATTTACCCGGAGAAGGTACTGTTTCCAATTCAGCCAAATTATGTTCACGTTCCAGTTCCGCGGTAAGTCCCCTAACATGACCTGCGCCGACGACTGCCACAATCCGCTTCCCATTTGACTGCCGTATTTTCTCAGCCATGAACTGATCCCGCTCATCAATTAAAATCCTCTTCATTTCCGGAGATTGATCCGCCAGCATTTGCATTGCTTCAGAAAGCGCGTCGCTTTCTTTAAGTTTTTCAATTTCCTCTTTGCTGATTTCTTCACGGATAAACAAACTGGCCAGAAGTTGACTCAGCACCTTCATCCGCCCCCAAAACGGCATTCCGCGCCAGGTACGCTGCAGTGTTATTTTGACATCCCTGTCTGCCAGCAGCAGTTCGGCATTCACTCTCTCTGAGGCTTGTGCTGCAGCCAGCATTTCCGCACCAGGTTTTACTCCAAGCTGTGAACCCAAACGTTTCTGGAAGGCAGTCATGATCAAATTCGCAAACAGCAAAAATGATTTTCCTTCACGTACCACCTTGAAAATGTCCATGTTTTTCCATTGATCTTTATCCATCATCGCCTGATAGCGGGAAGAACAAAGCTCAATACAAACCGTGTCCGGCTTTTCCTGCTCGATTACATGGTTCACTTCATCTACACTTGATTGTGAAATGTGTGCAGTGCCGATGAGCAGGATTTGCTTTTCTTCAAGGACAATCTCATGTACATTGGCGGAATAGGCCATTTTTTATTTGAGGAAGAGGTTCAAGAAAGAAATTTTTGCCCCTAATTTTAATGGAAAAAAAACAAAGGCGCAAAATGTTTTTGCCGTTTTTACCGTTGATTCTCGCATACGCGGATTTAACTTTAATTCCGGAGAGCTGAATTGTGGAATCTCCGTATGCTGAAACAAACTTGTTTGTCATTCCCCGAACTATTCGAGGACAAGCACTAAAGATACTTTCGAGTTCCTGGATTCCAGCTTTCGCAGGAATGACAATTTTGTACGGAGTTGACATACTATAAAAAATAATTCTGTATTAATATTATGAGGAAACCGTGCAAACACTGATAATAAACGGCATCCGGCATCAGGTTGATGTTGAAGACGAAATGCCCCTGCTTTGGGTTTTGCGTGACGAGCTGGGTTTGACCGGAACCAAATTTGGCTGCGGAATTGGACAATGCGGTGCCTGCACGGTACAGATTAACGGACAAGCAGTGCGTTCCTGCAGCTTTCCGGTTATTGCCGCGGTTGGCGCTGAGATCAAAACTATCGAAGGTCTTTCAGAGAATGGGTATCACCCCGTACAGCAAGCATGGATTGAGGAACAAGTCCCGCAGTGCGGCTATTGCCAGTCCGGACAAATTATGGCGACAACCGCTTTGCTGAAAAATAATCCGGAATCAAGCGAAGAAGAGATTGAACAGAAAATGACAAATTTGTGTCGCTGCGGAACTTATGTCCGGGTAAGGCGGGGAATCCGTCGTTCTGCTGAACTGATGCTGGAACAGGAAGGCTGAAATGAGAAAACAGACTTTGAAGCGTAGAACTTTCCTGAAAACATCCACTCTGGCGGGCGCCGGTTTTGCTATCGGATTTACTTTTGATCCGTTTGTGAGTTTGGCTACCGGCAGCGGACCTTCGGTTTCAAGAACAAAAGGTGAGAAGTTAGGGTTGTGGGTTCGAATTGCTTCGGATGGAACCATCACTTTGATCGCACCAAGTTCCGAAATGGGGCAAGGTGTGAATACTTCACTCTCCATGATCATTGCCGAAGAGTTGGAAGCAGACTGGCAAAGTATAAAAACGGAAACCGCGCCTGCACATTCAGATTACAAAAATCCCAATAATCCGCTGCAGTTCACAGGCGGAAGCTCCAGTTTACGGGGCTTTTGGGAGCCCCTGCGTGAAGTCGGTGCAGCAGCCCGTGAAATGCTCAAAACCGCGGCTGCTCAAAAATGGGATGTACCAGTCAACGAATGTGAGGCAAAGTCCGGAAAAATATTACATAAAAAAAGCGGCCGTGAAATTGGTTATGGAGAACTGGCAGAAGCGGCGGGTAAACTCGATGTTCCATCAGATCCAGTTCTCAAATCACCTGAAGATTATGAATTAATTGGAAAACCGGTAACGCGTCTTGACCTTCCTGCCAAAGTGACCGGTTCCGCTCAATTCGGAATTGACGTTCGAATACCCGGAATGCTCTTTGCGACTGTCCGGCAATCTCCGGTTTTTGAAGGCGAAGTACTTTCATTTGATGAAACTGCGGCAAAAAACGTAAGAGGTGTGGTCGCGGTGGTTCAAGTATCCAACGGAATTGCCGTCGTGGCAGACAATACGTGGCGTGCAAAAAAAGGAATGGAAGCGCTTAATCCGCAATTTAAGGATGGAAAAACTGCGGACGAATCATCCATGCCAGGACTGGACAGTCAGCAAGTGCGGGAACAGTTTCTTGCGGCACTTGATGATGAGGGTAAAGGAGAAAATGACGCAGAACACGCTGCTGCGGGGCTTCCGTTTTTGGATTTGGAGTACGAAGTACCTTTTTTAGCACATGCCACTTTGGAGCCGATGAACTGCACTGCTTATGTCAGGGATGATTTTTGCGAAGTTTGGGCGCCTACGCAAAATCAGGAAATGTCTATGGATGCTGCAAAAGATATCACCGATCTGGATGAGGATCAAATCCGGATTCACACCACTTTGCTCGGCGGAGGTTTCGGCAGACGTTTAGAAACAGATTATGTGAAACAAGCCGTAACCGTTTCAAAATTATTGGAAAAACCCGTGCAGCTGACATGGATGCGCGAAGAGGACATACAGCACGACTTCTACCGTCCTGCCAGCATAAGTCGTTTTCAAATCAGCCTGGGCCGTGATGGATTTCCGCTAAAATGGGAAAATCAATTAGCCGCCCCATCAATTCTCAAACGTTATTTTTCTCCTTTGGGATGGTTTGGATTCGATCCAACTTCCACAGAAGGCGCGGATGTGCTGCCCTACGCAATTCCGGATTTTGACTTTGATTATTCTCTCGTTGACCCGGGAGTTCCTGTTGGGTTTTGGAGATCTGTGGGAAGCTCACACAACGCTTTTTACACAGAAAGTGCCATCGACGAAGCGGCACATACGGCAAAACAAGACCCGTTTGAATACCGCAGAAAACTACTGGCGCAAAAACCACGTTTCCGGAAGGTGCTGGAAAAAGTGGCAGCGGACGCAAACTGGGGAAGGAGAATTCCGGAAGGACATGGATTGGGAATTGCGCTGCATAAATCGTTCGCCAGTATCGTCGGCGCTGTGCTTGAAGTTTCCGCAAATGCTTCCGGAAACCTGAAAATGCACAAGGTGTGGATCACCATTGATTGCGGAAAAGTGGTCAATCCCGATACAGTCCGGGCACAAATGGAAGGTGGTTTTGTATTTGGACTTTCAGCGGCACTGGGCGAAGAAATAACTTTAAAGAACGGAAGAGTCGAGCAAAGTAATTTTCACGATTATACTATTTTACGCATGAAAGGTGTTCCCGAAATTTCCGTCAGCATTATTGAAAATCGAACCCTGGACGATGATCAAATCGGAGGTGTTGGCGAACCAGCAGTCCCGCTCGCGGCTCCGGTTTTAGCTAATGCAATTTTTGCGGTTACGGGAAAACGCTACCGTTCTTTGCCTTTGAGCAAACATGGAGTGAGCTTGATCTAACACCGTTTTAGCTAAGCTGAAGCGGTTCTTATTGACAGAAAAAAACAAAGTGATCATTATCTTAAAACATTATAAATATTTTGTTTGCCTGCTTTTAATTATTAATTGCATGTCTGAAACTGTCCTTGCCCAAAAGTGGAAACTCAGAGCCCGTGAGCATTTTGATACTGCAACTGTAAATTACGTAAATCTCATGAAAGAAGAAACAACTTCCGGAATTGGACCAACAATTAATTTTTGGCTGGAAGAGCCTTATGAAAACGCATTTGGATTGGCGTTCGGTTTAATGTACATTGATTTCGCGCGGGAATCCACAAGCATCGGCAGAGGGCAGCGGATGGAATTATGGAAACTGGGACTTGAAGGAAAACATGATCCGTTCCGGGGAGACGGTGGACTTTTTTTCCGCTGGGGTATTTCAAAAAATAAATTAAAAACTATGGGTACTCTTGGTGAGCTCAAAGGAAACGGAGCATATTTGGGGATCGGCTGGGAATTTCCTTTTGAAATCCTGGGTTTGGCTTTTGAAATCGCTCAAAGACAAATCAGTCTGGAAAATAATTTGTCTATTGTGACTTCCAGCCCTTCAATTGGAGTGCACTTTTACAAACACCTCTAACTTGAGATTTCGAATAATTATAGTAATCACAAAACAGAAATGCGGGCCAATGTCCCGCACTTCATGTATTGATATTTTTCTAAAGGGCCATGAAACAAATCCCCATGATAATAGTGGGAATTATAGCACCCAAAAGCAAATATAACGGATTAACGCCGTTACTGAAAAAACGACTTAGTATAGACTGTCCTGCCGGATTCGGAGCATTGGCAATCACAGTCAGTCCCCCGCCGGTTACAGCACCGGCGACAACCGCATATTTCGAAACATCAGAGAGGTTCGGCACCAGTGTAGCAAGATAGGTAATCGCCGCGTTGTCATTGAAAGCAGTTAAGACCGTAGCAGTCAGCATCAGCGGCAGTTCTGCAAGAGAACCAAGTACAGGAGCGATCCACCAGGCCTGCAGGCCACCGTGTGTTATTAACCCACCAAGGAAAAAGCCAACCAGTATCGGCCCCCTGAGTATAATCTTATTCTGATGAGTTGCCGTGAGGGACATAAAACCTATGAAAAAGAGAAGGCCCGAAATGAACAGAGCAGGATAGTGTGCATTAAAGACTGTCCACGCCAGAAAACACAGATGCACCAGAGTGACCCACCATGGAATAGTCGTCTCCCGTTCCTCCCACATGGCCTCAAATTCTTCGTGGCTTAATTGACCCGGTTTATGTGTCGGTGCTTCTGGTGTGTTGAAGGCCGTACTTGCTTCCTTGTCACCATCTGAACCCATCCTGGCGAATTCTTTACGGAAGACCATGAAGTAAAGCACATTGGAAATTAAAATTCCCACTGCCGCTTTCCAGCCAAAGTTGGACGCCATGAAGCCCATGCTCCAATCCCAGGGTGCGGCGACCATCAGCACCGGAGGTGCTGCAAAATGAGTGAGAGTACCTCCGACTGAAATGTTGACAAAAAGCAGACCGATTGTGGCATAAGCGAATCCGGTGTTCGGCTTATGTTTGTAGAATTGGTTGGCCAGTAAAATGGCTGCAATGGTAATTGCTGCCGGTTCCGTAATAAATGAACCAAGCAACGGAGCAATCATCAAAATCGAAAACCACCAGGCGGCAGTGCTGTGTCCGCCTAAACCTGCTGCGAGGCCGAGCAACTGTTCGGCAAACTTAACCACCGGTCTCGTGGACGCAATAGTCATTATCACCACCACAAACATCGGTTCGATATAAACACGGTCATAAACGATGTAATTCTTAAATGTCGTCCAATCGAAAAAGCCCATAGTGACAAACAACAAGGCAATAACCCACATTCCGAAGACCACCTCTACTTCTCCAAGAAAGTGAAAAAGTTCGGCTTTGAACGGAATATCGTGTTTTATTTCCTCATCCGAGGCTCCGGCTGCCTTCATACGTTCGTCATGTTCTTCATGAATCTGATGTGCTTTTGCCGTAAGTTTATTGGCCATAAATGTGTGCAGGATGGCAATCAAAAAAATCAGCGAGACGATTAGATTGAATGAATTTGCACTGATTCGATGGGCAAGTATCGCTCCCATAGTTGCGCCTACCGGGTCACGATAGTTTTCGACACCGCGAATCTTATCACAGCCATCCTCCATAAATTTTGGTGAACCGAAATCTTCAGAATAGCAGCTTAGTGGTACAGGGAAGGGAGCGCGATCATTTTGCCCTCCAACTGATGAGTAAATGCTTGTACTAACAAAACCCAGAACTCCTAGTGCTAAAAACCATTTTGCAAATCGATACATAAATTACCTCTGTGAAGGGTTAATAATTATCTAAATTACTCGAAAAGAAGCTAAATCAGCGCTTGATTATAACCTGCGGGCAAAAGAACAGATATGCAGAATGTGTTCCGAAATTAACTGGAAATTCTCCAAATTTATTCAGAGACAACTGCTGTGTTGTTTTCAAGTTTTTGAGGATCGTGAACTTCCTGCGGAACAGCCATAAAAACCAATCCCAGAATGATGGTGGGAATGAGAGCACCTAATAGCAGCTTCGCAGGACTCACTCCGCCAGGAAAAAACTTCGACAAAATAGACTGACCCGCAGGATTAGGGGCATTTGCAATCACCGTTAATCCGCCGCCGGTAACAGCTCCGGCGACCACTGCATATTTGGCCGAAATGCTAAACTCAGGAACTAAAGTGCTCAAGAAGGTAATTGCCGCGTTATCATTGAAGGCAGTCAAAACTGCGGCAGTCAGCATCAGCGGTATATCACCCAGGGAGCCCAACACAGGGGCTATCCACCAGGCCTGCATTCCACCATGTGTAACTAAACCTGCCAGAAAAAACCCGACTAGCAAGGGTGATTTTAAGCTGACATGGCTTTGGTGTGCTTTGGTTGCAAGTGCAAAACCGAGGAAAAACAGGAAACCCCCAATGAAAATTGGAGGATAATGAGCGTTTAAGACAGTCCAGCCCATGAAGAGAATGTGAACAAAAGTGATCCAAATTGGCACAGGATCTTCCGCTTGCTCTACGTTTTTTTCTGCTGTAACGCCAGAACCGGACAAAGTGGCAAGCTGTGCAAACTCGTTCTTAAAGATCATGAAATATAGAATGTTTGAAATGACAATTCCCAAGAGTGCTTTCCAGCCAAAATTAATGGCCATGAAGGAAAGTGTCCAGCCCCACGGTGAAGCTACCATCAATACCGGTGGAGCGGCAAAATGAGTAATTGTTCCTCCCACGGAAACATTGACAAAGAGGATCCCGATGGTAGCGTATGCAAGTTTGCTGGAGGGCTTTAGACGATAGAACTGCTCCGCCAGCAACATTGCTCCAATTGTCATAGCCGCCGGCTCCGTGATAAAGGAACCCAGCAATGGCGCCAAAGTAAGAATTGAGAGCCACCACGCACCTGGCGAGTGTTTTCCTAAGGAAGCAAATATACCCATAATTCGTTTGGCTAACTGCATTATTGGCCGTGTTGAGGCAAGGGCCATAATTACCACCACAAACATCGGTTCAGTGTAATTTACCGTGTACGCGATGTAATTTTTAAAAGTGTTCCAGTCAAAAAACGAAATGGTGACTGCAGCCAGGGCCAAAACCCAAATACCGAAAATAGCTTCAACCTCTCCAAAGAAATGTAGCATCTCTGACAGAACAGGAGGATTATGTTCAATATCTTCTTCAGATTTGCCCTCCGCTCTCATTTGATCTGCATGCATGTGTTCCATTTTTTCAGCAATTCCCGTAAATTTTCCCGCAAAAAAAGTATGTATAATTGCAAATAAAAATATTAGAGAGACAAAAAGATTAAAAGGAGAATGTCCTACCCGGTTTGATAAAACAGCCATGATTTCTCCCCTTTTAATTAAGTCTGCGTCACCATAGGCGTCTAGTGGTGTTGGGAAAGGCAGGGTCTCAGCTGCACCTCCGCCAGCAAAAGCCATGACCGCAAGTCCACTAAAAATAAGTAGACCAAGACAATATTTTCGAAAATGTTTCATTCAGTTAACACCATGGGAAGAGAAAATTTTTGAAGCAAATTACTTGATAATCTGTCTGAATTTTTGATTCAAACAATGTTAAAAAGCAACACGAGTAAAAAATAAGCCACTAATTTGACGTGATTTTATTTGTTAATTCTGCAACAATATGCTATCAGCTTCAAAACTTTTTTCCCTTTTCTGTTAATTAATGGCCAAAAAAATAAAACAAAAAAAATCAGGGATGCTCAAGCGTCAACAGCAAAAGCGTCAAAAAAAGATGATCCGGCGGCGTCAGTCAATGCCAAGAAGAGTACCTCAACAGTCAAACTCTCCACAACAACTTCAACAACTCTTAGGCACGTTACCAACGCTGGCCTTTGAACCAGAACTGTCGGATTTGAGCATGGGCGAGGCAGAACTCAAAACGTTGCTGGAAGGTGACAAGACAGAAGTTGATATACTGATGGAATTGCTGACAGCAGAATTTATATCAGAACTTGACCAGAGACTTGCTCAACTGGTTGAAGGAAATTCTGAAAAGTCGATCAAATCTATTTTGGCAAAAGCAACGCGTCATCAAATTGCGAACAGTGAAAAAATACCGTACCTTTCAAATCCTGTGCTGATTGCAATTTTCCTTAAAACTCGTGCTTCGGTGGAAGGTGTAGAATTGGACCTTGCGGGAATGCCCGTGGCAATGGAAGAATTTGATAGACGCAATCATGATTTTATTCAGGAACTTACAGAAAAGATAGAAGGCTCCGAAAAAGATGATCGCGACGTGGAAAGAGCAGAAGAGTTGCTGGAAGAAGAACCGCCTGAAGAACGGATTCCCGCAATTGAAGATACTGTTTATAATAAATTTGTTGAGCTTGTACCAGATGAGAAACGGGAACAGGTGGAAGAAGATTTGGAGGTTTTCCTGGTAGATTTCCAACCACCCCCTGTTGCTGAATGGGACTTGGATTTGGTCAAACATTTCATGAGCAAATGGTTTTTTGAAAATGCGAATCCGCTGGAAGAAGATTTGGAAAGTATGCGGGAATCGCTTTCGAGCATGTTTCAGTTTCTTGCTGATGAGGAATTACTTCCGGATGGTTTCCTTGCTGCCGCAGAACAGTATTTGCAAAATTCTTAAAAACTTGTTCTGCCGAAATGAAATGTTGGTTTCCTCGTTTTATTTACTGAAAAGATGAACTTTATACTCTATGTCAAAATTAATGGAAACCGAACAGCACAAGGAATCATTTCATATTTTGGTTCTGGACGATGAGCACAGTATCCGCTGGGTTTTGGAAAGGACTCTGGCTCAAGCCGGTTATACTCCTCATTTGGCAGCAGATGCTCCGGAAGCAAGGCAACTGCTCCGTAAATATTCGATTCGGCTGGCTCTTGTTGACATAAATCTTCCCGGAATGGATGGACTTTCATTCACTCGTGAAATATTAAAAGAGTATCCATCCTTGTTGACAATCGTGATGACCGGACAGAGTACGATGTACAACACGGTTGAAGCAATGAAAGCCGGAGCTTTTGACTATGTGGCAAAGCCTTTCAATATTGACGAAATTGAGGAACTGGTAAAACGTGCGCTTCGAGTACCGCTGCGTAATCCGGAAACTAAAAGAATAAAATCCGGAAAAAAAGGAGACGATTTGCTTACTGGACAAAGCAAGGTAATGCGCGATCTCTTTAAAGCAATTGGGCGCGTCGCTGCTACAGATTTGACAGTACTCATACAAGGTGAAAGCGGGACTGGAAAGGAACTGATTGCACGTTCCATTCACCGGCATTCTTTACGTGCCGAACAACCCTTTGTTGCAATTAATTGTGCTGCAATTCCTTCAGAGTTGATTGAGTCAGAATTATTCGGTCACGAAAAAGGAGCTTTTACCGGAGCTACCGAACGCAAGCGCGGGAAACTGGAACTTGCCAGTCGGGGCACTTTGTTTCTGGATGAAATCGGAGATATGCCGATGAGACTCCAGAGTAAGTTGCTGCGGGTTTTACAGGAAAAACAATTTGAACGTCTTGGCGGGCACGAACTGATCACAACGGATATGCGTGTGATAGCCGCTACTCACCAAAACCTGGAAAAACTGATCAACAATTCACAGTTCCGTACAGACCTTTATTATCGGTTGAATGTTTTTCCGGTCAACATTGCGCCGTTGCGTGAAAGGCGGGAAGATATTCCGGTACTGGTAGAACATTTCTTGCGAAAGGGCAGTAATGAAATGGCAGTTGGGCGTAAGACATTTGAGCCTGAAGCGTTAAATGTGTTGGCTCGTTTTTCGTGGCCGGGAAATATTCGTGAATTGGAAAATACGGTCAAGAGCTTGATGATCACCAACGTTACAGGCACAATTACGTTGGATTCTCTGCCAAATAATCTGTTCAAACGTCGACCTTTGGCAGATTCTGAGGAGAGTCTGGAAGAAGTTGCTTCACGCAAACTGGAATCACTGGTTAGAGATGCAGTTGAATTCGACACAGATTCTTTGATGGCAGACGTGCTGCCTCAACTGGAGCGTCCGTTGTTGAGATTACTACTGGAGCAAACCAAATGGAATCAGCAAAGGGCAGCCAGAATATTGGGTATAAACCGGAATACTTTGCGTAAAAAAATTGAAACGCTGGGACTGAAAAATCAAAGAGGTATTGAAAAATGAAGACCGTAAATTCTGCAACTGTTTTCGAGCAGGTTTATAAAGTTATAATGGATCGCAAAAAGAGCTCGCCTGATGATTCGTATGTTGCTTCTTTGATGAAAAAAGGAACCGATTCCATTTTGAAAAAAATAGGTGAAGAATCCGCAGAAGTGATTATTGCCGCAAAAAATAATAACAGGGATGAACAAGTTCATGAAATAACTGACCTCTGGTTTCACCTGCTTGTCCTGATGGCAGGGCAGGGGATTACATTGGCAGACATATCAGAAGAACTGCAAAAACGTTTTGGAAAATCTGGCTTGGAAGAAAAAGCACAACGATAAACAATCAACTCATAACTAGCAAAATCAACAATGCCTTCTGTATCAAAATCAAAATTAAAACTGGCAATAAAGGCTCAATCCAAAGTTGGGTCCATGTTCAAACCTTTTAAAGTCAAAGGAGTTAAGTTCCGGAACCGTATTCTTGCGCCACCAACTGTGAACGATCACGCTAATGTTGAGGGTAAGGTAACACCTGCGCTCATCAAGCATTACCGTACATTAGCACGACAAGGAGTCGGTACGATCATTGTTGAATCTGCTTATGTGATCAAACAGGGACGAAGTCATATCAACCAATTGGGAATTTCCGAAGAAGAACATCTTGAAGGATTGGAACAATTAGTTCGTGGGGTAAAAAAAGAAGGAGCTTCCATTGGAATCCGAATCAGTCATGCAGGAGCCCAGACTTCTGAAAACGCCTGTGGAGAACAGCCTGTCGGACCTTCAGTCTTGAACTTTGGACGTGATTATGACATCAGCCGCGAGTTCGATCAGGGAGATGTTGCAGAGATCGTACTGAGTTTTGTTCATGCCGCAGAACGCGCCGAAGAAGTCGGGATGGATTTCATCGAAATAAACGGGACCGAACAACAATTGCTTGATCAATGTTGTTGTGTCAAACTTAATTCCCGTGTTGACGAATATGGATCTGCAAAGATTGAGACTCGAATGCAATTGGCTCGTGAAGTTGTCAGTGCCATCAAAGGACGTGAATCGGTCAAAATCCCTCTTAGTTATTATTTTTCGATCTTTGAAAAAATTGAAGATGGCTTCAAACCAAAAGATCTTAAAAACATGGTGAAGTTGCTGGAAAAAGCAGGAGTTGATTTTTTTCATCCGCTGGCTGTACATGCGATGAACAAGTGTTTTGAAAACAAAGAGCCGCTGTGCTACTGGACCGCAAAATATACTGACAAGCCACTGATAATCAATGGAAACATTAAGTCTCCACAATTGCTAGATGAAGCCGCGACAATGGGTTGTGCCGACTGGTTTGCGATGGATCAAAGTATTTTCGACCGTTTGCAGTGGTATCCATTTCTGAAGAGAAAAATAAGTCAATAAAACCTTTACCTTTCCAAAAAAATGTCACGATCAATAGTTAAAACTTCAAAGGCCCCCGCTCCGGTGGGACCATATTCACAGGCCTTACGCTGCGGAAACTTGTTGTTTGTTTCCGGACAGATTCCGCTTGATCCGGAAAATGGAGAACTGGTGCTTAATTCATTTGCGGAACAATGTCACCGAGTACTTTTGAACCTGAAATTAATTCTGGAAGCAGGAGGTTCAAATTTGGAACGTGTTCTGAAAGTCACCATTTACATGAAAAATTTGGCGCAATTTAATGAACTTAATGAAATATACTCAGAATACTTTGACGCATCCAAACCAGCACGCGCATGTGTAGAGGTCAGTGCTCTACCAAAAGGCGTATCAGTGGAAATGGATGCAATCGCGGAAATTTGATCAGAAGACTAATTATGATGCATTCGTAAAAAGTCAAATTTAGGAAATACGTGCTTAATAATATCAACAAGTTACATTTAAAAAATTGCCAAAAAAGGACTTTTTCATTGCCGGATTCGGTACAATTGGCAGTGGTGTCGCCCATGTTTTAGAACAGCACAGCGAACACCCGGATGCAAAAATAAATCTCGTAGGAATTCTGGAACGTGATACAAACGGGAAATATGTCCGTCCATGGTTCGAAAAAAGACCGGAATTGTTTTATAAAAATCCGGAACAGCTTCTTGAGGATTCAAAAGTTGATGTGATTGTCGAGACCATAGGCGGAAGCGGATTTGCCCGTGATCTGATCACTAAGGCTTTGCAGAAAGGCAAACATGTAATTACTGCAAATAAAGACTTGATTGCGGTTCATGGTGCTGAACTAATTGCAGTCGCACGAAAAAACGGAAGACATTTGCTTTTTGAAGCGGCTGTGGCAGGAGCAATTCCGGTTTTACGCTTACTGAAGGATTATTTGCAAGTACAGGATATTCAGGGAATCCGGGCAATTCTGAACGGTACAACGAACTACATTCTGAGTGAAATGGAAAACAACGACCTTTCTTTTGAGAAAGCACTCTCACAGGCACAGGAATTGGGATTTGCAGAACAGGATCCGACCAACGACATAAAGGGAATTGATGCTCGCTACAAACTCGTAATTCTGACTTATTTAATCACCGGACAGTGGCTTGCCCCGGAGCAAATCACTTTGGAGGGAATCGATCACTTGGAACTTGCTGATTTCGAATATGCGGAAAGAATGGGGCGCAGGATAAAATTGATCGCAAATCTTCGCCTCAGTGACCAGGGAATTCAAGTTTATGTTTTGCCTCTCATGATTGAAAAAGAAGATATCCTCGCAAAAATTGCCGGTTCAACAAATGCGGTTACTCTCTCAGGAAAATATGCAGAAGACATCACCCTCATTGGAAAAGGCGCCGGCAGTCTCCCAACTGCCTCAGCGATTGTTTCTGACTTGAACAAAGTTCAAAATCATCCAGAACCATTTCCTCCGCCTCCAACTTCCAGAAAGTTAGAGCTAGAATCAATGGATGATATTAGTTTTCGTCACACTTTGCGCTTTGAAGTTCGGGACCACCCCGGAATATTTGGTCATTATGGAAAGATATTTGAACGGCTTTCTATTAATATTTATGCTTTGGAGCAATTGCCGCAGTATCACAGAATTGGAAAAGAAGGTGAGGAAACTGTGATTTTCACCCTGACGCTCCAGAACTGTAAAGAAGGTTTGGTTCTCAAAGCTCTTGAGGAAATAAATCAGGCAGATTACATGCTGAAACCCGTCGTCCTCCTCAGAGAAATTGTCTGAAATTGATACAAGGGCAATCGTCAACAGACAATTGACAAAAGACACTCGTCAGTAAAATAATGTTCAAGTTCATCATTACATACCGCCTGCAATTTCTCATCATTGCCACCTTCATCGGCCTGTTTGCGCTGATGTCTCAAACTCACTCCGGGGACGGCACATCTCGTTTTCAGACGGTTGTACAAAGCGTGACCTACCCCATGCAAGTTTCTGTAAACTCAGTTGCATCAACTTTCAAAAATCTATGGAATTCATACATTACACTGATCGATGTAAATGAAGAAAATAAGCTTCTCAAGCTGCAGATTCAGGATATGGAAGAAAAAATGAATCGACACATTGAAAATTCTGTCCAGTTTCTCCGCTTGAGGGATCAACTGCTTTTTGCCAGTAAAAAAACCGAAGAGAAAATATTTGCAGAAATCATTGGTGAATCTGCGGACAATACCCACGATATCCGTTTGATAAACCGCGGCAGCAATCAATTGGTACAGCGCAACTACATTGTTCTCCGCAAAGAGGGATTGGTGGGCCGTATTCAGTCTGTCTCTCCATTTCAGTCTTCAGTACAATTAATTACTGACCACCGTAGCCGTGTTTCCGCCTTGATTCAACGTAACCGGATTCGGGGTTTGATTTATGGAACTCACGGAGGATTGGAAATGCGGCAAATTAATCAGCATGCAAATATTAAAATTGGAGACCGTGTGATTTCCAGCGGTCTCGGTGGACTCTACCCCAAGGGTTTGCTCATTGGCTGGGTTAATGAAATTCGCCACCAAAAACATGAACTTTTCAAAACCGCAATTTTGGACAGTGCTGTTGATTTCAACCAAATTGAAGAGGTTTTTGTGATAGTACCATCTAAATCCGATTCTCACTTGTTTATTGATTGATGCGTTTATTTTTGCTTGCTCTGGGTCTTATGTTGATTGGTGTCTGGTTGATCATAGTATTCAATTACTATTTTCAACTGGGAGGATTGAAAATCAACTGGTTGCTGATGTTCATGCTGGTTTTGACATTCCGTCATTCAAAACTTTTGTTGCCATTTGTCGGCATCCTGGCAGGCCTGATCTGCGATGCACTTTCACATGGCATCATGGGAATTTACGGAATTTCTTTTTTTATTACATTGTTACTCGTCAGTCAGGTGAATAAATTATTTTACGTAAATACTTTGTTTACAGTCAGTATGGGTGTCTTTTCCATGTCAATTTTTGAAGGATGGCTCTCTCTTTCAATTTTGGACATGCTTGAACCAGGCATAAATCAATCTTCTCTCATGCTGACTTCAATTCTTCCACTTGCGGTTCTTCAGGGATTTATGACTCCAATAATTCTTAAAATGGTAATTGGGGGAGAAAATCTTTTCTTAAGGGAAGCCGCGTGAAATTAGATACTCTTGATTTTGAAGAAATGGATCGGATTCGGATACGCCTGATTATTTTGGGTGGAGTCGTAATCCTGATTTTTTCTTTACTTGGATCACGCCTTTGGTATTTGCAAATCATCCAGGGTCAAATATACACAGAATTTTCTCAGGGAAACCGTATTCGTCTTGTTCCGGAACCTGCTTTACGTGGAAATATTTATGACAGGAATGGAGTTTTACTGGCCGAAAACCGCCCTGCATATCAATTGCACCTGATTAGAGAAGACACTCCGGATTTAGAAAAAACTTTGGGAAAAGTTTCACAAGCGCTTAATCTTCCCTATTCTGCATTAAAAGATAAAATTGAGGCCAATCTTAATTTAGCGCAGTTTAAACCGATTATTCTGGAAGAAGACTTGGAATACGAAAAAGCCATGTATCTGGAAACATTTCAGGATGATTTCCCCGGTGTATCAATTGTAGTTCAACCGCGCAGGTTTTATCCATACAATAACCTGGTGGCTCATTTGATTGGTTATGTCGGAATTGTTCAAGAAGACTGGACTGAATTGCCCGAAGAAAAGCGGAGTTCAAGCCAAATTGTGGGGCACTCCGGAATAGAGCTTCTTGAAAACGATCACATGATCGGACTCGATGGCGGAAGGCAGGCCGAAGTTGATCATATGGGCAGGGAGATTCAGGTTTTAGGGAAACCTGTACCCTCGGTGCCTGGAAAAAATATCACTTTGAGCCTGGATGTCCGTCTCCAGAAAGTTGCAACTGATGCCATGAAGGGTGAAAGCGGTGCGGTAATTG
>JYMV01007260.1_pt1 | contig 28403 bp, 19 predicted proteins | sample 338911 | NCBI WGS metagenome assembly JYMV01 (sample SAMN03354496, study PRJNA234377) | hydrothermal vent metagenome | biome: Deep sea; feature: Hydrothermal plumes at the Eastern Lau Spreading Center, Western Pacific Ocean; material: Seawater | place: Tonga | collected 2009 | depth 2000 m m
ACGCTAAGAAGCAAGATGCGGAAGATGCTTGTCAAGCTGCAGAGGATACGTACAAAATTCTTGATCCTAATGCTTCTTGCTCTCTATAAGTAAGTTTAAGTTTATAAATCTTTAAAGCCATTTCAACTACGGTTGGAGTGGCTTTTTTGTTATTCCAATTATTCGAATCAAAGATGAAAGGGAGGGCTTTCTTCTTTTACGGAATTTCATTTGCCATGGGAGTTGTACTTCTGTGGTGGGGGTATGAGAACTTGTTCCCCATAGAGAATATGGAGAATAGATTGGTTGAAGAATACCTTTGCAATTGGTTTACAGCTCCGATAGTTGCCCGAATAGTTATCGCACTTAGCTTCATCACGGGACTATTCTTGTTATTAAGGATTAACCCCCGAAACATCTTGCCGAAGATGTTATTGGGGATGATGGCCCTGGCTCTTTTTGATCTCACCTGGGAAATATTCACGACAACTGATATCATTACTTCGGGTTATGCAAGGTTTTTTGGAGCCGCATTGTATCTGTCAATTTTAATCTGTATCACGCTTGTTTTTGGGGCTTTGGTTATAATTAAGTTTGGCAAGCCGGCTGATCTGAAACAAAAATGGATCAAGTATCCCTTAGGTATTATCCTCTTTTTCCTCCCATTTGTTCTCAATCCGGTGTACCCCGTGGATCTAATGGATCAATCTGCGCCGATGGAAAGCCCTCTTGACCTTCAAGCATTAACTGTATTGCCCAAGGAATATCTCACAACCGGCCAAACACTATTAACGCTGTACACCACCGGTTGTCCGCATTGTTTAAACGCTGTGAGAAGATTGGCCATTTCAAGGAAGCAGTCGCAAGGTTACATTCCTGTATTCATAGGGTTTTTAGGCTCAGAAGAGGGGATTTCAGCCTTTTTTAAGGAGGCAAGAGCAAAATTCGATTACGCCATTTTGGAAAGCGATCAATTCTTTGAACTAAGTGGTTCTACGTATCCATCGTTCATTTTACTCGAAAACGGTGAGGCCACCTCAAGGTGGGATGGAAGGACCTTCAATTATTATGCACTACAGGAACTAGCGGAGTAGTTCTCAAAACAACTTGTGCAAGTGTAACCTACAAGGCGGTATTTATAATGCAGAACACGTAACAGCGTACAACAATGGCTGTGGCACTATACAGTAGGACTTCAGTTAATGAAACCAGGTAGCTAATTTATTTAGGTAGGTGTCAGCCAAGAAAGACGGCACGGCGTAAGGCCTAGCCGTTATCCCATACATAAATTCAAACCACCCTTAAATCAATTTCAAATTCAAAATATTGGTTTTTTAGTCTACTTTAGGGTTGAATTTACCAAGCATCTTAAGCTCTCAATTACAGAGAAGATAAATGCAAAGGGTTTATCTCTGCATAAGTAACCTTAAATTTTAAACCATGAAGACAATTTACTTATTTATCATCACCGGATTAATTACAACTAATTTAAGTGCTCAAATAACCCTGACCAGTGCTAGCAGCTCACCGCAGGTTGGAAACACATTTAATTATGTTGCAGCCGCGCCGTTTACATTAAATGTTAATCCAGCCGGAGCTAATCAAACCTGGGATCTTTCATCCGTTTCAGGAACATCTGTAGCATACAATTATATTGACTTATCAAGCTCCTCCGAGCCTGCAACATTTCCTTCTGCCAATTTAGTTGAAACTGCATCCGGTGTAGAAAACTATTACTCAAGTTCTACTTCAGGACTAACGCTTGAAGGTCATTATATGGCGGGTACAGCAAGGATAATTTATAGTGATAAGAGGGAATTTACTAAATACCCAATTACCTACAATGATGTATATAATGAAACTTTTTCGGGAACTGTTGAAAATATAGCCGCAGCACAAACGTTTGACCGGTCCGGAACCATTGAAATTATGGCGGATGGGTACGGGGACTTGATCCTCCCATACACTACTGTAAATAATGTTCTCAGGGTAAAAGCAATTTTTAATTATTCTGATATTTATATGGGTTTCCCTATTTATGACTATACTGATACTATCTGGACCTGGTATAATGATAAAACTAACAATTTTATTGCCAGTGCTTCTGTTGGTTATGCTAATGGTTTTTTATTGACATCTCAAGCAACTTATATTGAACAAGCGGATTTAGTGGACGGAATAGGCGATTTACCCTTGACAAATAACCAAATATCGTTGTATCCTAACCCAGCTGATCATTTTTTCTTTATAAAAAACACAACGGATGAAACCCTTTCCCTTGACATTCATGATCTCAGGGGTGCCCTTATTAAAACAGCAAGCATTCAAAACGGGACCAGAAAGGTTGAAATATCAGATTTAAATCCAGGTATTTACCTTATTAAATATGTTAACGGGCCCAGCTACTATACAGAAAAGCTGATCGTTGAATAATTAGCGATTTACCAATAAAAATCAGGGCATAACAGAACCTAAATTTCATAATTGCACTTGCAAAAACGTAGTTTAGCTTAACGTTATATTCACTTTTTTAGACACCTATAGATAGGCTTACGCTGTAAATCGTTATTGAGAGTCACTTTCGCATAATGTTGGCACATTCTACGGTTCACTTCGTGCTCTTAAGTTATTCCACTTTACTTTGAAGTTAAACAAAGCGGTGAGTTAGTACCCACAACAATGGCTATCATTCATTGTTGTATCTTAGTATGAAATGAACAATTGATAACAAAGCGAAGATTCGTTACAAGCCACGTACAGAAAACAGACGGACCGCAGATGGAGAAAAATGACCTACACAAAACCCATGCAGAGGTATAAGACCTAACACCAATTCCCTGTTAGCCAACATAATTGAATTAGTAAAACCAACAAAGTGTAATCGTGAATTTGAACATCCCCAATATCGATTTACCAAGAGTAGTCATTATCGGATGTGGCTTCGCGGGCCTTAAGCTTGTCCGAAAGATCAGCAGCAAGAATTATCAGGTAGTTCTTTTAGATAAAAACAATTACCATACATTTCAACCTTTAATGTACCAGGTTGCCAGTTCGAGTCTTGAACCCGATTCCATCGTTTATCCCATAAGAAAGGTTTTTAAAGGAAAGAAGAACTTCCATTTTCGGATGGCAGAGGTTAACTATGTCAATTTGGAATCAAATGAACTTATCACAAATATAGGTACCCTTAAATATGACTTTCTGGTTATTGCAACTGGTGCTGTTACGAATTTCTTCGGGATGAAAAACATTCAGAAATACGGCTATACTATGAAAAGCCTTCGTGAATCTTTGGACCTGAGAAGCCTAATTCTGCAAAATTTTGAAAAAGCGCTTAATACAGCGGACCTCGATGAGAGGGAGCGGTATATGAATTTTGTTATTGTTGGTGGAGGGGCTACAGGCGTTGAATTAGCTGGTGCACTGGCTGAATTAAAAAGAAATGTTCTGCCAAATGATTATCCGGATTTGGATATCCGCCAAATGCAAATTCATGTAATCGAAGCATCTGATCGAATCTTGTCAGGAATGAGCGATACAGCATCATTGCAATCACATAAATTCTTAAAGAATTTAGGAGTTAATATTTGGTTAAACACTGCTGTGAAGGATTATGACGGCAAGATTGTTACCACAAGTGCAACTGATTTTAATACCAGAACTTTGATATGGTCAGCTGGGGTGATGGGACTACCCATCGGAAATCTGAACCATAGCCTGAATAAAAACAACCGTATCATAACAGATCAATACAATAAGGTAATAGGACATGAAAATATTTTTGCTATTGGAGATGTCGCTTGCATTGAATCTGAAATGGATGGGAAGGGGCATGCGATGTTGGCCTCCGTTGCAGGGCAACAAGGACGTCATTTAGGTAAAAATTTAAATGCAATTGCCAAGAGCAAAAATATGACCCCTTTTTGCTATAAAGATAGAGGCACTATGGCAACAATTGGAAGAAATCGGGCAGTTGTGGACCTTCCGTTTTTAAAATTTTCAGGAAGTATTGCCTGGTTTGTTTGGATGTTCCTGCACCTGATGTTGTTGGTTGATTTTAGAAACCGGCTTATTGTCTTTGTAAATTGGAGTTGGAGTTATTTCAACTATGATAAGGGTCTAAGATTAATAGTACGTGAAGTTCAAAGACCGGAAGACAAAAATTTAGATAATCCATTGTCTAACAATAAATAACCTGAGCCTGCCTCCCCTGCCTACCGGCAGGCAGGCCGCGGGCAGATTGAAACTCAGTTTATTTAAACGGTTTTCAGCTATTAATAACCAATTACCAGGTCGTTTATTTTCTTCGCGGCACTTTTTGTAATTTGCCAGTAAATCAATGCAATTGGTTTTGGCAGGTTCGTTGGGGGCAATTAAAACCAAAACAAACTCAATAACCGGGATGACCAACTAAGCAGCAATAAATGAACGCTCCTAAATGGATTCTGCCCATAATCGTATTCTCTCAGTTTTGTTGTACCTCTCTTTGGTTTGCCAGCAATGGAGTTATGGGCGATCTTGTCAGCAACTTCGATCTGGATAAAAGTGCCCTGGGCCATTTAACATCAGCGGTTCAATTTGGGTTTATCACGGGAACACTCATTTTTGCCATACTAACTATCTCAGACCGCTTTCCACCGTCAAAGGTGTTCTTCATTAGCGCGCTGGCGGGTGCGTTGTGCAACTTAGGCCCTTTAGTAGAAGGCAATGGAATAACAAGTCTGTTAACGCTGCGCTTTCTCACGGGGTTTTTTCTTGCCGGCATTTATCCCGTAGGTATGAAGATAGCAGCAGATTATTATGACAAATCTCTTGGCAGGTCACTGGGGTTATTAGTTGGTGCTCTGGTTGTAGGAACAGCGTTCCCCCATTTATTAAATGGGTTTACAAATGTAATACCCTGGGTACTTGTACTGGGCATTACTTCGTCTCTGGCGGTTTCAGGTGGCTTACTGATGTTAATACTGGTGCCCATAGGCCCCTATCAGAAATCCAGTCAAAAGTTTGACTTGTCAACGTTCTTTAGAGTATTTAGGAACCGTGCCTTTCGATCCGCTGCATTCGGTTATTTTGGGCATATGTGGGAGCTGTATGCTTTTTGGGCATTTGTACCCGTAATGCTGACAACATATACCTCTATATATCCACAAGCTGAGTTCAATTTACCGATACTGTCCTTTTCAATTATCGGAATAGGCGGACTGGCCTGTGCCGTGAGTGGTTACATATCCCAAAGCATGGGGACTAAGAGAACCGCTTTTGTTGCATTGCTTTTGTCCTGTGGATGTTGTCTTGTTTCTCCTCTGTTTTTTTTAGTTGATTCCGAGTACGTGTTTATTGGGTTCCTTATCTTTTGGGGGATGGTTGTAATTGCTGACTCTCCATTATTTTCAACGCTGGTTGCCCGGAAAACAGAAGCAGAATCAAAGGGAACTGCTTTGACTATTGTAAACTGTATAGGATTCTCAATAACAATAGTGAGCATCCAACTACTTAATATTTTGAGAGATACTATGAATCCAAACTATATGTATACTGTATTGGCACTTGGGCCAATGTTGGGCTTACTAGCATTGTACCAGGGCAAAGAGAAAGGAAATGCACAGCTGAACTCTGATAGTTAGTCAAGAAATGGAAATACAGGTTAGATCTGCAAAAAAGGAAGATGTAAAAGCCATTTTGGAAATTATCAACTTTGAAATTTCCAACACCACCTCTGTCTACGATCATAAAGAAAGAACCACTGAAACCCAATTAGCATGGTTTAAGAAAAAAGCAAAAGAAAAGATGCCAGTAGTTGTGGCGGAAATGAATGGAACGGTAGTGGGTTATGGAACTTACGGAATATTTCGTCCCTGGGATGGTTATCGGTATAGTATTGAACATTCCATGTACGTACATAATGATTCAAGAGGTTTGGGAATCGGTAAGCTAATAATGTCTGAACTGATTAAACGTGCCACAACAGAAGGATACCATACCATGATAGCGGGGGTAGATGCATCGAATAACGGCAGTTATGAGTTCCATAAAAAGTTTGGGTTTATTGAAATAGGCACCTTTAAGGAAATTGGATATAAGTTCAATAAGTGGCTCGACCTGATTTTCATGCAGCTTATTTTAGGTGAGGGTGATCAGGATACAGCACCAAATAAACGCAATTTACCATAAGTATCCCTCGGGAAAAACAGGCGTTTATTCAAACGTTGGCGCAATTGTTTATTGTGACGTGAATTGTAAACTCAATCTTTACCTGACAGTAGCATACGCATTGTGCTCCACCTGAGTCTTCTTCATTTGAAATTCCAAGTCAGGAAGTATGCTTATCTTTAGAATGAGACACTACAATAAAACCCATGAAAACACTTCTTCTACTAGCACTGCTGTTTCTATGCAGCAGCACTCAATCGCTTAGCCAGGGCGATAAAAAAGTATTGATTATCGGCATTGACGGATGCAGGGCTGATGCCTTGGAACTTGCCCAAACTCCCAATATTGATGGATTGATTGCCAATGGGATTTACAGTCCGAATGCCCTAAATGAGGACATCACCATTAGCGGGCCTGGCTGGTCGGCAATTCTCTGTGGTGTTTGGTCCCCAAAACACCTGGTTACGGGCAACAATTTTACCATTAATGATTACGAAAATTATCCCTCCATCTTTAGGCATGCAGAAGAATTTGACTCCACTATCAATACGCTCTCTATATGCCATTGGGACCCCATTAACGATTATATTGTCCAAAACTATGTCGACTTTAAACTCAACGTATCTACCGATGCAGAGGTCAGTGACCAGGCCGCAAGCTACATCAGTACGAATGACCCGGATTTAACGTTTCTTCATTTTGACGATGTAGATTATGCCGGGCACGGTTACGGGTTTGACCCAACGGCACCAGAATATATAAATGCCATTGAAACTGTAGACGCACTAATTGGCCCTGTTTTACAAGCTGTTCAACAACGGCCTAACTACCCCAATGAAGACTGGCTCATCCTGGTGTCGTCCGACCACGGTGGGGTAAGTACGTCTCACGGAGGCACGTCCATAGAGCATAGGGAGGTTGCCTTTATTGCCAGCGGGAATAACATTACCCAACAATTGATTTTAAAAGACTCCACGCTCATATCTAATAACCCCACTAATTGCCTGGGAGATTTTGCAGAATTGAGATTCGATGGAAATGATGATTTCGTGGAAATCCCAGCCAATCCCCTATTTGACTTTGGAGCCAGTCAGGATTTCACTATAGAATGCCGGGTGAGGACCTCCTCAAGTGGTGATGTTTCCATTGTTGGCAACAAAGACTGGTTCTCGGGCAATAATCCGGGAGTTGTTTTTTCCTTTAAATACCCTGCCGGGCCCGAATGGAAAGTAAATATTGGAGATACTAATAGCTTGCGCGCAGATATCAATGTTGGAGGTGAAATTGCTGATAACGAATGGCATACCCTGAGTGTATCATTCGACAGAGATGGGTTTATGACAATGTATGAAGACGGGCAGTTCGTTACCCAAGCGGATATTTCATTTATCGGCGACATCAATACCAATGAAGGGTTCTTTATTGGCACCGATATCAATTCATCCTACGACTACGAAGGTGCTGTTGCAGAGCTGAGGATATGGGATACTGTTTTGGATGCTACGACGATTTCGGATTGGTACTGCGACACTATCGAAAACACGCATCCCAACATGAACAGCCTGATTGGCTATTGGAAGATAAATGAAGGTTCCGGCGCCCAGGTCCTTGACGTATCGGGGAATAACAATCATGGGGTGATCAATGGGGCGATATGGGACGATACAGACTCAATTTATGACTACAACTACGATGCTACACCGCGAATTGCAGATGTTGCGGTAACGGCACTTACACATTTATGCGTGGATGTACCTGCCCCTTTTGAATTTGACGGGATCAGCTGGGTAGACACTTGCTCTACCAATTCGCTTGAAGAGATGAAAAGCGGTACGTTCAACATCTACCCTAACCCATTGCAACATACCCTTTTCATTAATTCCATTTCAGAAGAACTGATGACGGGCTTTAATTTTGAAATCCATAACATCAGTGGCGCGCTTATAAAAAACGGACGTCTCACTCAGGGGAACAAGATCAATATTTCTCATTTAGAGAGGGGAATGTATCTCCTGAAGATTGTAAATCCTGATAACCCGAATCAGCATTATTATGCGCGCTTTATTAAAGTTTAATCTCACTGAGCCCCCAAACTATACCACCACTGGATCAAAATATTGGGAAGAGTAATATTATGTTGCTGAATCGTAGTCGGTGGCCTCTGAGTAACAATGGCTTTATGCAATCGATTTTCGGTTCAATTATATTGAGGCGATTAATAGTAATGACAAAATGCAAGTTCAAAAAGTAGTGATACAATAGAATAAAAATGAAATGATGCCAGTAGTTGTGGCCGAAATGAATGGAACAGTAGCAGGTTAGGGAATTTACGGAATATTTCTTTGGGGTTATTGAAATCTCCTTTAAGGAAATTCGATATAAGTTCAATAAGTGGCTTGACCTGATTTTCATGCAACTTATATTAGGTGATGGTGATCAGGATACAGCACCAAAAACTGCATTTGCCATAGGTCCGGAGGACTCATGTGGAGTACCTCTTCGGGGAAAACAAGCGTTTATTCAAAAACACTGGTGAAGAGATTAAATAGGTATTGCCGGCTGAATTAAAAAATAGAAATACTTTTGACATGCTAAGAGTACCGAGATGACAAAGACAACAGCACATACAATAGGGTCGCTATCACTTAATACGTTGTTATTGACTTCTAAGTTAATTTCTGTTGCCGGGTTGCTATGGGGTTTCATGTACTGCGCCTATGGAATGTACTTCTCCGCTGTCTTTCCGTTTTCATATACAGCTATAATGGCAATTGTTATTACACTTTTTCACAAAGGTGTTTGCAATGAAAAACAGTTAGTGGCAATAGAATTGTTTCTCATCTTAATGCTGCCCGCCTTGCTGCAATGGTCTATTGGCAGCTTTATTTCTTCAGGTGGAGTTGTCTTATGGTCACTATTAGGTCCTATTGGTAGTTTATTGTTTCAGGATCTTAGGAGAGCAATACGATGGTTTGGTGCATTTGTTTTTATCATAGCCATTTTGATAATCTACGAGCTTACTTTCCCCCAGGAAAACACTTCAAATGCAAAGCAAATTTTGGTCTTTTCGGCTATGAATATTACCACTATGTCCGGCATTTTATTTTACAGCCTTAGTTATTTTGTGAAGCAATATATCGACAAACAAGAGAAGATTAATAAACTGCTGGAAATAGAATCAAAAGCCAGAAAAGAACTCCAGACGAAAACTCAAAATCTTGAATCTGTTTTATCAGAAAAAGAAATATTGTTAAAGGAAATCCATCACCGTGTAAAAAACAACATGCAAATCATTGCTTCCCTTATTGCATTGCAAGTCAAAAATATTGAAAGTTCAACTACGATACATGAATTTCAGCAAATCCGAAATCGAATAAACTCTATGGCTATAGTGCATGAAATGCTTTATCAATCAGAGGATCTTTCTCAGATTGATTATGGTGATTATGTTGAAAAGTTGGCCCTCCGCCTTTTGGCATCAATGAAAGGCGATGATAGTAGCGTAACTTATGACTTTAATGTAGATCACATAAAAGTCAACATAGATACAGCTATACCCCTGGGGCTCCTAATTAATGAATTGCTTACTAATGCTTTAAAATACGCTTTCCCCAATGGCCAGGAGGGAGAGGTGCATCTTTCCATCAAACAGGTTTCTGATGCTTACGAACTAATCATTCGTGATAATGGAGTTGGATTCACCTTCGATGGTGATTTTGACAAATTAAGAACGTTGGGAATGCGGCTTGTGTACAGTTTAGTTGAACAACTGGAAGGCACGATAACCCAGGAAAACAGTAATGGTACCAACTATTTTATAACCTTTAAAAATATTGATTCTAGTAGTTGAGATTCCTAAATACACGTTGTATTATATTTGCTAACTGACAATTAGGCAATGTTTACAAACTTGACCGTTAAAATGCACACCGTTTAATAATTCCTTACACTAATCTGATCAACTGGGAAATCATAGCCAGTGACATTAGCCAATACTAAGGCTAGTAAAAACAAAATACCTTATTATGAAAAAAAAATTAACGCTATTCTGTATTCTTATCAGTACAACACTAACCTTCGGACAATTACTTGATGAAAATTTTGATAATGGCCTTCCTGGAAACTGGACACAAGGGTCTGCAGATGGAATATCATGGACGAGCAACACCTCTTTAGGCGTAGGTTCTTCTGGTTGTGCTATTGCAGACTATAGCTTGAGTTCTGCAAGCGGAAACGCCTGGTTACAAACTCCCTTCATGGATTTATCTACCTTAACCAACCCTGAAATAACTTTCAGCGTAGCATTGGTCGCCAATAATTTTGTTGCTCCTGATGTTTCATTGTGGTATGACAATGGTGCAGGTTGGGTACAATTAACCAGTTGGGGAAATAATATATCGCAAACAGCTGATTTATCACCTCCCCTGGATGGCGCAAATGTCACCTGGGTAGATCTTAATTATGATTTGTTAGCAGTTGCTAATAACACCAACATTCGATTTTCTCTTGGCTCTGATTTCACCAATGGCGGATGGGTTCTGGTTGATGATGTTGTGATAGCGTCCGGAGCCGGTCCAACAGTTTACACCCTTCCATATTTACAGGATTTTGAACAAAGCACATTTCTTCCCCAAGATTGGGAGGCATTCGGTTCTAATACAAATGCAGCATGGCAGCACAGTTCTACAATTGGTGCTTATGGCAATAGTAGTGGTTCTGCTTTCTTTGATAACTTCACGATCGATGTATCTTCAAATTTTTATGGAATGAGGTCTGTATTATTAGACCTGACCAGTACAACTAACCCAACCTTAACTTTTGATGTTGCCTACGCCAGAAGAAACAGCACAAATTCTGATCGGCTCGGAATTTGGTATTCATTCAATGGGACTTCAGGCTGGACAAATCTAATTGATTATGAGAATAGTACTTTGACTACTGCACCTGATCAAACCACCTATTTCACGCCAACTGATGCTCAATGGGATTCGATCACGATCGACCTCACACAATTTGCAGGCACTCCATTAATTCGTTTTGCTTTTGAAAACAATTCTAATAATGGCAATGTGATTTATGTTGATAATGTCCATTTTTATGAACAAAACTCATCAACAGACATTGAAAGACAAACAATAAGACCATTTCATATTTATCCCAATCCTGCATCAGATGTTGTGTTTATTAACACCAATGAAACTGAGATGAGTGCAAACACAATAATAGTCAGCAACTTGTTTGGGCAAAAAGTTCAAGGTGTGGATTGCTCCCCGCAAACCTCCGTTTACTGTCTTGACCTTAGTACCCTGGCTAAAGGAACTTATATTATTTCAATTATTACAGATGACGGCAGCTATACCCAGATGTTGTTTGTTGAGTAAGCGCTACCTACATGCCGTCTATTGTGCCACGGGACTTATTGGTGTGTATTAGAAGTTGAATATGGTCTGACAACTCATTTATATCTCTTTATTTGCAACTTTACCCATCCCAAGTGCTTGCCCTAATTTGGGCTATCGGCAATTGGATTTGGCGAAGAAATACCTAACTTGGGGTATTTAATTTCAGCCGAAGAGTGGTGCCCTGTTATGCCCCACTTCTCATAACTGAGGCTGTTCATTCTATCAATTGTTAATTTTCAACTCAATTTAAAATCATGAAAAATTCATTACTCATTGTATTCTTTTCTGCCAGCATACTGTTAGCAGGATGTGGACCATCAACACGATTAGTTAGTTCGTGGAACCCTAAAGAAAATGTTGCAAAAAGTTATGATAAGCTTGCAGTAGCCGTTCTGTTTCCAAGCATTTCTAACAGGATGATAACAGAAGAAGCTTTAACGGAAAGTTTAAAATCTAACAATATTAAAGCCGTTCAAACTTTTGATACTTTTCCATTAGCCGGAAAAGCTAAAGAGATTCTGAGTATCGCAAAAAAACCAGAAGAGCTTAAAGAAAGTGTGAAACAAAAGGTAATTGAGAACAAGATTGATGCATTAATGATTGTTACCTTATTTGACAAAAAAACAGAACAAAGATATGTGGAGGGTTCTGGTTTTACGCTAGGTGGAACAGGGTTTTATGGGAATGGTTATTATGGAAATACTTATTACGGAAACCTGAGCCCAAATTATCCTGGAGGATCCTATTATGATTATTACACCTATTCTGCATACACGATATCCAAGCCGGGGTACTATGTGGAAGATGTCATATATTATGCTGAATGTAATTTATATGATATCGCTTCTGAGAAATTAATATGGACTGGACAAACTAAGACCGTTAATTTATCATCTATTGAAAAAGAGGCTGCTAAATTTGCAACAATTATTGCAAACGCGTTAATAGAAAAAAACATTCTAATTCCATAACTTAAGCATACATTCATAAACCGTGCTCCCATTCCATTTTGATTTTTTCTTGTGTCAAAGCTTCTAATCTTTGGCGTCATTCCTTATAAAGGCTCACGTTTTGCTTTTAGCCCAATCTACTGATGGACAATATCATCGTAACACAGCTAAGCAATCAGAGCGCAGATGATAATATCTATGGGCCGGGACTACGGCAAGGCAAGCTGCCAACACTACGTGACTGATGGTGGACGATTGACATTTCAAAAGCTGGATGGCGCTGCTGCTTCCCCTAGTTTGGACTATCAGCAATTGCAGTTGGCGCAGAAATGCCTAAATTGGAGGAATGCCAAGATTAAGGTTCAGGTAAAGAAGAGATACCCAGGTGTAATCCACTTCTCATAACCAAGGAACCCTAGCCACAAATCGATAAAACATAAATCATGAAACAAACAATTACGTTGCTTTTTGCCTTAATTGGTACGTTCGCAACAATTTCTTGCAATACTGAAGTTAAAAAGACTCCTCCAGCCAAAACTTTTCCCGTAGTGGAAGTAAACACACAGGACATTGAAAGCTACTACTCCTTTCCTGCCGAAATATCTGGGAAAAACAATAACCAGGTACGTTCAAAAATATCAGGATATATTATAGAAGTACTGATAGACGAAGGAGCCAAAGTAAAAGAAGGCCAGGCTTTATTCAAATTAGAAACTAACATTCAAGACCAAAATGCCGCTGCTGCAATAGCTCAGGTAAGTGCTTCTTTGGCAACTATCGACGCTGCCAAAGCAAGTGTTCAGGCGGCCCAGGTGGAAGTGGACAAACTTGTTCCTTTGGTTGAAAAAGACATTATTAGCGGTATTCAATTAGAAACAGCCCGGGCTAATTTACTAAAGGCAAAAGGACAACTTAGCCAGGCCCAGGCGGGGTATTCAGCTGCTCAGGCAAATTACCAGGGAGTGAAAGAGAATATAAAGTTCTCTACGATTACGAGTCCAATAAACGGCATTGTCGGCAAACTCAATTCAAGAGCAGGAAGCCTTGTTGGCCCTTCTGACCCTAAGCCAATAACAACGGTATCTGATGTGAGTGAAATATACGCCTACTTCGCTCTCAACGAAAGACAATACATCTATTTCTTTCAAAATTTCCCCGGAACCAATTTAGAAGAAAAGATCGGCCTGGTTCCCCTGATAGATTTGGAACTGGCCAATGGTGCTTTGTTTGATGAAAAAGGGAAATTAGAGACTTCTACAGGTCAAATTGACCCTGCAACCGGAACCATAGAATTTAGAGTGATGTTTGAAAATAAAAACGGCTTATTAAGCAATGGCAATACAGGCAAAATAAGAGTGCCACGCGTGTATGAAAATGTTTTAGTGGTACCCGAATCTGCCACTTATGAGCAGCAAGGATTTACCTATGTATATAAATCGCAGGCAGACTCAGTTATTTCTGCAGTTGTCGAACTCAAAGACCGGGTGAACAACCTGGCAATTATTGAAAAAGGATTAGAAGAAGGAGACCTTGTTGTTGGCAAAGGTGTTGGAAATCTTAAAAACAGAATGAGAATAACTCCACAAATAGTGAGTATCGACTCTATTATTCAATTCAAAACGGTAAAATAAGACCATTATGATTAAGAAATTTATTGATCGGCCTGTTCTTTCCACGGTCATATCCATTTTTATAGTGCTTTTAGGCGTGATCGGCATACTTATTTTGCCCGTCACTCAATATCCTGATATAGCACCTCCAACCATAAAAATATCAGCCAATTATGCTGGTGCAGATGCCGCTACTGTACTTGAAGGAGTTATTATTCCTATAGAAGAGCAGGTAAATGGTGTAGAAGGCATGACATACATAACCTCTACAGCCGATAATAATGGAGGCGCCAATATTTCAGTGTATTTTGAACAAGGAACAGATCCTGATATAGCTGCGGTAAACGTACAAAACAGGGTGGCAAGAGCCACTCCCCTGCTTCCTGCTGCAGTAACTAAATCAGGGGTGGTAACCCAAAAACAGCAGACCAGTGCATTGATGTTCTTATCCTTCTATACTACCAATAAAAACTATGATGATGTTTTTATTCAGAATTATCTAAACATAAATATCGTTCCTGCCATAAAGAGAATTTCCGGTGTGGGAGATGCTTACGTATTTGGCCTTAAAAATTATGCGATGCGTATTTGGCTCGACCCTCAAAAGCTTGCCAATTATAATTTAGTGCCCGGTGATGTAATTCAAGCCATTAATGAGCAGAGTACCCAAACCGCTCCAGGGCAGTTAGGGCAAAATAGTGGAGAGTCTTTTCAGTACGTGATAAAGTATAGTGGGAAATACAATGAAGTAAAACAATACGAAGACATTGTAGTAAAAGCAGGAGAAGGAAGTCAATTGCTTAGATTAAAAGATGTAGCAAAAATTGAGCTGTCGGCATTTTCTTTTGCCACAGTAGGCGAAACAGATGGTAATCCTTCTCTTTCTATGGCAGTTTATCAAACCCCGGGATCTAATGCCCAGGCGATTATCAATGAAATAAAATCGTTTTTACAAGAAAGCAAAGCAAGCTATCCCGAAGGGATGAATTACACTATTAATTATGACACCAATGAATTTTTATCTGCCTCAATGGAAAATGTTGTTCACACGCTTTTTGAAGCCTTTATTTTGGTGTTTATAGTCGTATTCCTTTTTTTACAGGATTTCAGATCTACGCTGATACCTGCCATTGCAGTTCCTGTATCCATAATAGGCACCTTCTTTTTTCTCAATGTTTTTGGGTTTTCTATTAATCTGTTAACCCTATTCGCTTTAATTCTTGCCATTGGAATTGTAGTAGATGATGCTATTGTAGTGGTAGAGGCGGTACACGCCAAAATGGAAAAAGAGAAAAACCCTGATGTGAAAGAAGTAACCAACAATGCCATGAGTAACATTAGCGCAGCTATTATTTCCATTACATTGGTTATGGTTGCTGTGTTTGTGCCTGTGACTTTTATCTCAGGCCCTTCGGGTGTATTTTATAAACAGTTCGGAATTACCCTGGTAATTGCCATTATCATTTCAGCAATCAATGCCTTGACTTTAAGTCCAATGCTCTGTGCCTTAGTATTGAAACCACATACTGATGAGCACGGTCAAAAGAAAAATCTTTTACAGCGTTTTTACGATGCGTTTAATGCTGGTTTTGAAAAATTAACGCAAAAATACGGTCGGGTAGTTGCTTTTTTAATATCTAAACAGGCAGTGACATTTTTAATTCTTCTGGTAAGTGTGGGAGGAATTTGGTGGTTCAATAAAACCATGCCAACGGGTTTTGTGCCTAATGAAGACAGGAAAATAGTATTTGCCAATGTTGAATTGCCACCGGGAAGTTCGTTGGATAGGACATACAGTGTATTAAGGGAACTCAATAAAAGAGGAAAAGAAATTCCTGGAGTTTCTAAAGTAACTTTTATTGCCGGTAGCAGCTTAATAAGCGGTGCAGGTAATAACTACGGTTTGGCGTTTTTACAACTAACCGATTGGGAAGAACGGGAAGGTAACGAAGATGAATCGATCGAAGCCATAACAAATAAACTTTTTGCACTTGCCACGCAAATTCCCGATGCCAAAATGCTCTTCTTCAGCCCTCCCAGTGTTCCCGGTTTTGGAGTAAGCTCAGGGTTTGAATTGCAGATGTTGGACAAATCTGGCGGATCGATTAAGATATTAGACGAAACGACAAAAAAATACCTGGCCGCCCTTTATCAACGGCCCGAAATTAAATACGCTCAAAGTGCATTTAACACCAATTATCCTCAATACAATTTCCTGGTAAATGTGCCTTTGGCAAAGCAGAAAGGCGTTTCCTTAACCGACATTTTTGGGGGCATGCGCGGATACGTAGGTGGGATTTATGCGGCAGATTTTACCAAGTTTGGCAAGCAATATCGAGTAATGGTACAAAGTGCCCCAGACGATAGAAACAATTTGCAAAGTCTCAACAAGATATTTGTAAGAAACCAACAAGGGCAAATGATCCCTATAACACAATTCATCACCTTAGAAAAGACTTCTGGCCCTCAATCTCTGAGCAGATTTAATTTATTTAACTCGGCGGCAGTAAGCGGCGCTCCCAACCCTGGTTATAGTACAGGGGATGCCATTGCTGCTGTAAATGAGGTAGCTGAGACATTACCCAACAACTTTGATATAGCTTTTTCCGGTCTTACGCGTGAGGAAATTAGCTCGGGGACGCAAACGGCATTGATATTTTTAATCACCATTATTTTTGTGTATCTGTTATTGGCGGCTCAGTACGAAAGTTACATACTGCCCTTTTCCATTCTATTTTCTCTTCCTTTAGGTATTATGGGGGCCTATTTATCACAAAGTTTAGCAGGTTTAGAAAACAATATTTTCTTTCAGATTGCCTTAATTATGCTTATCGGATTGTTGGCAAAAAATGCCATTCTGATAGTTGAGTTTGCTTTGCAAGAACGACTTAAAGGAAATTCGATCGTCCAAGCTGCTATTTTGGGGGCAAAAGAGCGATTGCGGCCGATTTTGATGACTTCTTTTGCCTTTATCTTTGGTTTAATGCCCCTGGTATTGTCGAGCGGAGTAGGTTCTAATGGAAACAGATCATTGGCAACTGGTGCTGCTTTTGGATTATTAATTGGAACAATTTTAGGCCTCTTGGTGGTTCCCGCATTGTTTGTTGTTTTCCAATCTATTCAAGAAAAAATTAAACCTGTAAAAAAAGTAAATCAAGATGTCAATATTAACCTATAAAGTTGTTGTCCTTTTAGGAGTTTTATTTCTGATCCAATCTTGTAAAATCAACAAAGATTACGCTCACACTGATCCCTATGAGATAGAAAACTACCGACAAGAAAAAATTAAAACAGACACTACTTCATTGGCAGATTATGAATGGAAGAGCTTCTTCTCTGACTCCCTTCTGTTGTCTTACATAGATGAAGGGCTCGCCAACAATTTAGATGTACTAATGGCGAGCCAAAATCTTCAAATTACCCAGGCGTATGTGAAGCAGGCAAAAGCCGGTTTTTTGCCCAACGTGAATGCGGCGACAGGTGTCGGAGAAAGTATTTCAGGTGGTGGATTGCCGGAAGGCACAAACTTTACAGATATAACTGTGGGTGCCTCCTTGTCCTGGGAAGCAGACATTTGGGGGCGAATCAGAAGTCAAAAGAAAGCGGCACTTGCCAGATACCTGCAAACTGAAAATGTACAGCGATTGGTTAAATCGCAGTTGGTAACCTCGATAGCCTACAGCTATTACCTCTTGTTGGCATTAGATGAAAAAAGAGAAATTGTATTGTCCAGTATTCAAAACAGAACCGAAGGGGTAAGTACGATAAAGGCGTTAAAGGAGGCGGGTACTGTTACTGAGGTCGCTGTAAAGCAAAATGAAGCACTTTTGTATAATGCACAAGCGCTGCTGGTAGAAATTGAAAATAGCATTAAAATTATTGAAAACGCGTTCAGCACCTTGCTGGGCAGAACTCCGCAGTCCGTTCCAAGAACCAAACTGTCTCAGCAGGTTCTTACCCGGGATTTGGATGTGGGTATTCCCATCCAGCTTTTGGACAACAGGCCCGATGTGCTGGCGGCAGAGTACAATCTTGTCAACGCTTTTGAATTGACCAATGTGGCGCACGCAAGTATGTACCCCGCATTATCTATCAGTGCAAACGCAAGCCTTAACAGTCAAAATTTTGACAACCTGTTTAGCTTGAATTCAGTGTTCGCAAATGTGCTGGGAAATATTACGCAACCCATTTTTAACCAACGAAGGCTCAAAACCAATAAAGAGGTAGCACAGAGCAACCAGGAAATCGCGTTTTTGGATTACAAGCAAACTGTTTTACAGGCATATGGTGAAGTTTCCAATGCTTTATATACTTATGATGCCAATGGTAGATCACTGGTCATAAAGAAAAAAGAAAACGATGCATTGGTGAAGGCCATAGAATATTCTGAGGAACTACAAGGCCAGGGTTTGGCGAATTATCTGGAAGTACTCAGGGCCAAAGACAATGCATTAAGCACTCAGCTCTCTATCATAGATTTAGAATTAACCAAACTACAAACCATTACAAATTTATATCAGGCATTGGGCGGAGGCTGGAAATAATATCATGGCTAACAATACCTTATCTGGGTGCTTTTACTAACCAGTAACCATTAACTTCCAACCTGGCAACCCTGATTTCGTCTCTTACGTCTATAATGAAAAAGTCTTATGCATTATAAACAACGGTACATTCTCACACTGTGTATAGCTGTATTCAGCCTGGCTTACAGCTCACTGCAGGGACAAACATATCCGTATGTATATTCTTTGTCCATTTACCCTCCAAATCCAACTGAGAACGACACGGTCAAGCTGATTGCCACCGACATGTTTGCCGTCTGCTGTTACCAACCCGTCAACAAATCCGTGTCTTTTTCCGGCAACAGTATCAAGGTTGATGCCTATTATTGTACGCCTACCATAGTGCTCAATGTGATCTCACCCATCACAGATACCATTGTGATCGGTTTGCTGGCGCCGGGCACCTATAATTTGAATTATACGCTCGCCACCTCCGTAGATTCCGCCTGTATGGCATTTATGGAGAATGACACCGCAAGCATCTCATTTATCGTTACCCCGGTTGCCTCTCAATGCATTGCCGATGCAGGCTCCGACACCATGATATGTAATTCAGATTCTGTGGTCCTGGGGGGTGCGCCAACGGCCATAGGAGGAACACCTCCTTATGTTTATTCCTGGTCTCCCGGCCTGACGCTGGATGACTCCACTGTAGCCAATCCCTTCACCTTGGCATATGTTCCTGGCACGGATTATATCCTTACAGTAACCGATAGCGCGGGAAACACGTGTACGGACTCCGTATATATTGAAGGTACATCATGGTCTGTATCGAGTGTGGTACCCGATACCACTATCTGTAAGGGTGACACGGCTATTATCTTTTCTATATTATCCAGTGCTATGACTCCTATGACCTATTTATGGGATCCTGATTCCACTTTATCAGACCCAACCATAGAGACCCCCAATGCCTTTCCCTCTTACACAACTACCTATACTGTTTTGATTACCGACGCCGCAGGATGTCAGGACTCTACTTATTATACCGTTTTTGTGGATTCATGCTCGGGCATTGCACCGGTAGCTAATTTTATCTGCTCCGATGATACTGCCAATGCCTGTTGTTTCAATTTCACAGACCTCTCCACAGGGAATCCGAATTCATGGTTGTGGTCTTTCCCCGGCGCTTCACCCTCGTCGTCTACATTGCAAAACCCTACCACCATTTGTTACACCGCATCCGGCGCTTATAATGTCACCCTGCAGGTATCCAATGGAAGCGGGGGGGATTTCATCACAAGATCCGGAGTTATTTCGGTTGGATTTGCCGGATGTATATGCAGTGATACAGTCTCAATAGGTTTGAAGGAGCTTTCTGCCGTCCATCATGATTTGCTGTCTTTATACCCAAACCCCATGGTGGATATTGCCATCCTGGATACAAAGGCAGCACTGCTGAACACCAAATTGGATTTGTCATTTGTCTTATACGATGTACTCGGCCGGGAAGTGAGGAATCTTGAAATTGAACATCCCCAAACCCCAATAAACAGGGGCAATTTAGAGCGGGGGCTCTACTTCTACCAGGTTATTAATGGCAATGCGGTCTTGAAAGCAGGTAAGATCCTGATGGAATAGACCAACTCACCCTCATGCCGCACCTCAATCCATTGGATTTCGTAACTGAGAGGATACGCATACAGGGAATATAAAGGTAACTTTACGTTTATCCCCCCCGTTATGTGCAATTAAACCCCAACAACATGAACATGACAATTATAGGAGCTACTAAAGGTATCGGTAAGGAAGTATTAAAACAGGCACTTCCCAAAGATATTAACATGACTGTTTTAGTCAGAAACCCCAGTAAACTTGATTTAAAGAAAAACATAAATGTTGTTACTGGAGATTTTAAAAGCTTTGACTCAGTAAAAGAAGCTGTTAATGTGGCTGATATTATTGTAATAACTGTTGGGGTATTACCTACAATAAGGGATGTGAATGTGTTTTCAAAAGGTACAAGAAATGTTATTAGAACAATTAAAGAGTTGAAGACTTCTCCATTGATAATTGCGGTAACTGGAATCGGGGCTGGTGATTCAGAAGGTCATGGAGGTTTTGCATATGATAAGATCTTTAAACCTTTATTGTTAAATACAATTTATAAAGATAAAAACAGACAAGAAGACATTTTAAGAAAGGAATATGATAATTGGATTATTGTAAGACCGGGGTTTTTAACCAATGGAAATAGAACGGATAATTGTAAAGCACTCACAAATTTAAAGGGAATAAAAGCTGGTAAGATATCAAGATGTGATGTCGCTTCATTTATCCTGAAGCAAGTAGAAAATCCAACCTTTTTAAAACAGACTCCTTTAATAATGACCTAAAAGGCCAGCAAAGGCTTTCAGGGATGGGGGTTGGTGTGGAAATGCCTAACTTACGGTGTTAAACCAACATCACTCTCAGGGCAAAAAGCGGTGCCCCCATCACGCTCCACTTCTCATAGCCTGTGCCGTTCGTGTTCATTTGAAAAAACAAAAAAGATGATCAAACCAATAATAATTAGAGCTTGTTGCCTGCAACTTTTAGTGTCATTAATGTTTTGCCCTGCCACTATAGCCCAGCAAATAACTACTATCGAGACTTCTTCAAATAATGTATGGGTTGTACACCTTGAAACAGATTGGATTGATATTAAAGAAACAAACAGGCCTACTGTATATGATGATTTAAAGCCTTCTATAACCGGCTGGACTGTAAACGGAATGTCCCCAAATGACATTGGGATATATTCAAATGTTATTGATGAAAAAAAAGCAATTTCTATCAGTAATGAGGTTTACTTTCCAATAAAAATGAAACATAGGGTTTATTTGATCATGAATTCAGATTTAGTTGAAAATCAATCCTATGTTATTTTGTCACCATATGGAGATACAACCATTGCCTTTCAGCAAAACACTGTTTATTGCGAGTCCATAAAGGTCAATCAGGCAGGATACAACTTAAAGAGTGAAGTGAGGTACTCAAATTTTGGCATTTTCATGGGCGATAAAGGCTCTTTACAGCTCCAGAATTTGCCTGATTTTTTTGTAAAGGACTCAATAACCAATAACGTGATCAATACGGGAACATTATCTTATTGGGGTGATGATACTGGAAATGATAAAGCTCAATCAGGTGAATATGTTTATCGTATGGATTTATCGGCTTTGAGTGAAGGCACTTTTTACATCGAAGTTGTTGGAATTGGCAGGTCACATTACTTTGGTGTGGGATATCAATATTCCAGATATATAGCGTCAACTCATTTACGGGGTTTGTATCATCAAAGATGTGGAATAGCGTTAGAACAACCTTATACTAATTATGAAAGGGGTATTTGTCATCTTGAAGTGGCACATACAAAATACCCGGGAAATGGTAACGAAGGACAAGGGTGGATTAATGTCCCACTAAATTCACAAATGTATCCCATACAAGGTGGATACCATGACGCAGCTGATTTTGACAGACGGGTTTATCATACTATTATTCCCTTATTAATGCTCAATTATTATGAAGCATTTCAGGATCATTTTATTGACAATCAATATAACATACCCGAATCGGGAAATGCCATGCCGGACTTTCTTGATGAAACTCTTTGGGGAATTAAGATTTGGGAACAATTACAACTAGATTCTTCTAATAGCTCAAACCCCAGTGAATATGGTGGTGTTATGGGTGGGACTGAAACTTCGAAGCATCCTGGATATGGCTCCGATAGAGCAGATTGGGAAAATAATGGAAATCAAGTGTATGGCACATATGCTGTGTATGAATCTACCACATATGCAAGTGCAGGCTTTTTTGCTCAAGCCTCTCGCTTAATTGCACCATACGATTCACAAAAATCAGCCGACTTCTTACAACGGGCACAATTAGCCTGGGATTATACCCAGACTCAATCTTTTAATACCAGAAAAGGATTCAAACTGTACGCGGCCTTACAAATGTACCTGGCTACTGCAACAGGAAATACCAATGATGACATGAATAATCCATATCACATCATATTCCGTGATTTAGCGCAGGACTTAATTGTAAATGGTGGCTCTTGGCCTTATCAATACCTTCCTGGAAATAGCGCTGCCAGAATCACCACTTCCCATTTTGTATCCTATCTGTTAAATAATGTCGTGAAAGACAGTACACTGGCAAGTAATCTATACCTGAGAATTAAAACCGGTGCTGACAACGGTGGGTATATGGGATGGCTGCCAAATGCATATCCTTACCCGCAAGGCGTTACCAAGTTTATTGGCTGGGGGGCAGCTACAGCTCAGGGCAGATATGCTGATCCTGCCGCTTATATGTACAGGCTTAGCCAGGATCCTCAGGAAAAACAAGGGTATTATGATTTGGTAAGTCAACTAGGGGATTATTCATTGGGTCTAAATCCCCTGGGACAAAGTTATGTGACAGGTTTAGGCAATAACCAAGTTCAAAGCCCCTTGCATTTAGACTCTTATTGGACTAAATATGGAGAAACTCCACAGGGGGGAACCCAGGCAGCCATCGGAAATGTGCCAGGTATTGTAGTGTTCGGTTTCACCGAAGGCCGCAGTGGTGCGGATTACCAAACCGCAGTTAGTGATTTTCTATACCCAGAATGGGATAGTCTGCCAGGTCAAAGAAGATGGACAGATGGTTGGTCATTGGTGAATAGTAATGAATTTACAACTTGGGAAACCATGGTTTGGAATACATGCATGTATGCTGTCCTCTATTCTGCGCAAGATGATACAACTTTATCGATGCAAGAAAACATCAATAATAAAGTCGAAAATAATCTCTCAATTTCCCCCAATCCTGCAAAGAATGAAATAAAGCTCAGGGCAAATTTTGGTGCTGGCTTTTTAAATGGTGCCATATATGATGTTACTGGGAAACAAATAAAACAGTTTAATCGTTTTGCCACTCACAGAGGTAGCAACATCATTATCAACAGGTTAGAAACCCTTGCGCCAGGGCTATATTTTATACATGTACAGGGAGAAAATGGACTTTTCACAGGTAAATTCATTAAGAATTGAAGTGCGCGAAGCACTAGCATTACATAAGGCTCCTATTTTAATTACTAATGAAACGAATAGATGCACTGATTAATGAAATTTCCAACCTGCAATTGACTGAGGACAATGCATTGTATAATTCAGGGATATTCCCGTCTCAGAGAAGACACCGTTTCTTAAAATATAAAAAAGAGGATTGTAATATCTATTACCCAGCCCTGATAGCTTTTACTTTGTTACAACTTCTAGAAAAGATCCAACCCCTACAACGTGAACAACTACAAAAAGTAATTAATGGCATAAGAGGTAATTACCATCTATATCAAAGTACCAGTAATCATTATCTCTACAATTTCTATCAGACAAACCCTACCAGGCATTATCCCAACGGATATTTTCTTTCCAGGTTTAATCATTTCAAATTAGCAGATGACGCAGATGATACGGTTATTATTACTATGACGATAGACTCAGTGAATGAAGATCATATCAATAAGATTAGAGCTCAGCTCATTGAATTTTCTAATCTTAGGCACAAACAAATTAAAAACACCTTATCTAAGTATAAAGACTTACCTGCTTATGGGGTTTGGTTTGGTTCTGGTAGAATGCCGATAGAGTTTGATTTATGTGTCATGACAAATCTTTTGTGTTTTACATTTAAATACAATTGTGAATTAAACCAATGTGATTTAGCGAGTTTGAAGTACATCCGTAGAGCTATCCTTGAGGAGGATATAGAGCATCGCCCCTTTTCCATCAGTTATATGTATCCTGATACATCTGTTATGTTGTACCATATTGCCAGGCTTTGTTCAATGATGAAAAGGCCCGATGATCACCTCCCCATTAAAATGGTCATCAACAAACTACAAGATAATTTGTCAAAAGCTCAAGGAGTTATAGAACAAATAATGCTTTCAAGCTCATTGATGAAAATGGGTGTTGAAACTTTCGATATTAAATATGAAATAGCAGATCTGAAAATTGAATTTGAAACCTTTAGTTTTTTTAGAGCCCCAATGCTGTGTGGAACAGCTAATCCATTGTTAAATTATCTCTCTAAGTTCGATGCTTCTCACTTATTATTTGGCTGTGATGGTTATTATCTGACTTTGGCATTAGAATATGAAGTAATGGCAAAAACTGCCTCCAACAAACGATAAACGGTATTAAAACGAGCGTTTATTCAACACGTTAGGCGAAATCGAAACAAAGCATCTCAAACAATGAACAGGGCAAACACAACAATATTTGTATATCTCAAGTAATCTGTAATAAATATGGCAAAAATTGCGATAGATGTCGTCTTACTGCTATCAGAAGAAATGATGGATAAGGCAATTGAAATCAATAAAGAGTTACTTAAAGATTTTGAGGGTGATATCATTTTAGATAAAGAAAAGTGTTTGCCGCACATTTCATTGTGTATGGGTTGTGTTGATGAAGATATGATCTCTGAAATCAAAAGAGTTCTTGATGAAATTTCAACAGAATTTTCAAAATTCAAATTACAAGCAGTTGACCTTAAAGCAGATATTACACCGACAGGAAAAAAAGTTTCTGGCTTGTGCATAAAAAATCAAGATAAATTGCAAAAATTACATGAAATCATAATGAATAGATTATGGAAGTATTTATCTTACGATGTTGAAATTTCAATGTTGTTTAATCCACCTGAGGTGGAAGGGGGAACTCTGGAGTGGATAAAAGACTATGCAAAAAAGTATGACAATCCTTTATTATTTGACCCGCATATAACAGTTGGATTTGGGGAAACTGACAAATTTATATTGCCTATTGAGTTTACCGCTTCCACAATTGCTTTGTGTCAGTTGGGGAATCATTGTACTTGTAGAAAAGTTATCATTTCTTCCGATTTATGAGCTGGGTCTCCCCTCTAACAAGAAATAATTCTTTCTGTCGACTCAATGGGGCATTGCACTTCGCTCCTAACGTCGCCCATTCTTGCCCGACAAAGGATATGAGGTTCGGCTCTTGCAGAGCCTCGGTCCAAATTGCTCCTGTTGGGCGCAATGGCAAAAGAAACCAACTGACACCTACGAAATCTTTGGACAAGTTTTTAGTTTTAAGTAACTTTGCATGCAAAAGATCTCTAAAAACCTAAAAAACAAAAAATGAAGACAATAAAACTCCCAGACACCGACCACACAGACATGTGTCAATTCTACCACGAGGAACTCGACAAGACCATAAGACGGCTTCAGCACATCAAAAGTGTCCTTGAAAAATTAGGCGACACCAGCCAATCAGTGCAAATTCAAATAACCTCTGCGAAACCTGATACACTTAAACCAAACGGACAGGGCCAACCATTAAAAGCAAAAACAAAAAAAAGAGGCAAAAAGAAAAGAGGACCAAAGTCCATGTGGGAGATGTTAGTACTTAAGCGAATGCGACAACTTGACCGGCCCGTAACCTATGACGAGCTGACGGAGGAAATAATGATATTTTCAAAACTGCCGAAGGAGAAAAGGAAAAGCACCAAGCAAGCAATCGTTAACGTGACCTTCCGAATGCGTACTAAAACCAAGAAACTTGACACATTTTCCATCGGAACCAAGGAGAAATACCTTGCATTAAAGCGCTGGTTTGACAAACCCGGAGAAATCAATAAAGCGTACGAAGACAAAATCAATAAACCGAAACCCGCAGCAAAAGCTAAAAAACCAAAACCCGCAGCAAAAGTTAAAAAACCAAAACCCGCAGCAATAGTTAAAAAACCAAAACCCGGAGCAATAGTTAAAAAACCAAAACCCGGAGCAATAGCTGAAAAGCCACAGCCTGCAGCAATAGTTAAAAAACCATTACAGCCCATCAGCTAGGAACGTCGCTATCTTCAATAATGGCGTGGTAGGGAGGTATTGCGCACCAAATCTGTTGATGAAGGCACCTTGGAGGAATTTGAAAAGGATGTAAAGCGGTTGGACTCATCCTGTGCAAAGCCTGGTTAAAAAGAACCGCAGTAAATAATGGGATCAGTTTTTTTCATGGTTTTGGCTGGCTTGTTGTTATTCTTTAATGATCTTCTGTGAATACACCCTCCCTTGCTCATCCGTTGCCTTGAGCAAGTAGATGCCTTTTGAAAGCCCGGAGGTGTCAAGGGTGTAGGTGGCAGTGATCTCTTGATCCAATAGCAGCTGCCCCTGTGTGTTGTAAAGGTTTAGTGTAGAAGGGTGTTCTGTTTCTATTACCAGGTAGCTGGCAACAGGGTTTGGATATAGGTTTAAAGAAAGGCCGTGTTCAGCAGTTTTGCCAATAATTTCGTGTTCTGCCATGCCTGTGGGAGCTGATGAGCATGCATTATTGCAATTGTTGCTGAAGGAAGCAATGGAGTCAATGTTACTAGGCCCCATATAGTCAGCTGTAGCCAAAGCCACATCATCTACTTCTACGCAGCTTAAATTTGGGTTGTTTTTGCAGGAAAAGAGAGTGTCTGGGTAAATAGATGTTATGTTTACATTTAAACAGCTTAGGTTATTATTATTACAATATAAACTAGATAAAGCAGTATTATTACTTAAATCTAAACTTATGAGAAGATTGTAGCTGCAATATAAATTAATTAAAGCCGTATTATTACTTAAATCTAAACTTATGAGAAGATTGTAGCTGCAATTTAAGCCAGCTAAATAAGTGTTCTGGCTCACATCCAAACTGGTGAGTTTATTTTTATAACAAATCAAACCCGTTAGACCTATTGCCCCACTCAAATCTAAACTAGCAAGGAAATTGTCGTTACATTTTAAATCTGATAAACCCGCTGCACCATTTGTATTAATGCTAGTGAGGAGGTTATTGTGACAGTACAACCTCCATAAACTCATTGCACCATTAATATTCAAGCTAGTTATCTGATTATTGTAACAACGCAAGGTAGTTAAAGCCGTATTATTACTTACATCTAAGCTGGTGAGTTGATTGTCGTTACAATCTAAAGTAGTTAAAGCCGTATTATTACTTACATCTAAGCTGGTGAGTTGATTAAAGTGACACCGAAGAGAAGTTAAAGCAGTATTCGTACTTAGATCTAAACTGGTGAGTTGACTATTAACACAATACAAATAAGATAAACTAATTGCACCATTTAGATTTAAGTAGGAGAGCGTATTATAATGACAATATAAATCTGTTAAAGCCGTATTTTTACTAACATCTAAACTGGTGAGATTATTTCTGGAACAATCTAAATTAATTAAAGCCGTATTATTACTAACATCTATACTGGTGAGGAGATTATTGGAGCAATGTAAGTTAGTTAAAGTAGAAAAATCTTCTATACCTGTTAAGTCACTTATGTTTTTATTAGCAACTTGTAAATAAGTAACAGAGCTGATATTTGCCGTAAGCACAGACCCATCCGGGGTTCCTGTATCATAACCCAGGTCTATCAAGGCCTGCTCAAAGTTAGCATCAGGTATTATCGTTGTTTGTGCGCTTATTGCGTGGCTCAAGAGAACCGCTGTAAATAATATGATTATTGTTTTCATGATTTGGAGTTTTTATATATTTAATACTGAATTATTTTTCCCGTGGCTCTGTTACCGTTGCCATTTTTCAACATTCGCTGATAAGACGACGTTGTTTTTTTGTTGCCCTGTTGCTGTGATAGAATTTTCAATTATTTGTCGTCTTATTGTTATTGTAATTGTCATGGTCATGGAGCTCGGTTTTATTTCATGTATACGCCAAATGAAGAGCATTTGTCTGCAAAAACCAA
>JYMV01014497.1_pt1 | contig 28374 bp, 13 predicted proteins | sample 338911 | NCBI WGS metagenome assembly JYMV01 (sample SAMN03354496, study PRJNA234377) | hydrothermal vent metagenome | biome: Deep sea; feature: Hydrothermal plumes at the Eastern Lau Spreading Center, Western Pacific Ocean; material: Seawater | place: Tonga | collected 2009 | depth 2000 m m
ATTCGAATTTGAAAAAAAAAAAAAAAAAAAAGAAAAAAAAAGAAGAAGACTTTTTGAATAAGTGTCTGACCATAAATATTCTTATTTTAATGATCATATCCATGCCCATTTTGAGTTACAATTTGCTTATTCCATATTATAAAACACAGGACATGAAGTTTATTTGGTCATGTACATAATGAAGAAATAAAAATGAACTTAGGTGACAAGGACAATCCATATCAACCTTGAGGTAAAAATCATTTCACATTTACAGTTTGGACAGGAAAATATTTTTTCGGATTAAATAATACTGACATTTTTTCTATTTATTATCAGGCAGATGTAACAGGAGAATGTAAAGCAAAGTACAAGGTAACTAATAATGGATGGTATACCAGAACTATCAAGAAGAGTAAGGATTTACTAGCATGTGTAGACAGACATGGTTATAATACTGTTATGCAGGGAACACCATACAGAGTACCATCAGTAAGTTCTAATTTTAAATTGAAAAAGAAAATAATTTGAAGATATTTTACATTTATAAAATCATTTGAGGGTTTAGAAGCAGTCTATTGCAAAAATGTCTGGATGAAAGCACATCTTATCAACATATTTTGTCAGTGTGACCCCAGTATAGGAGGAAACAACTGTTCCCATTGATTATTATTTAGTGTCATGTTACCTCCCCCCTCCCCCCATATTTATTTTTTTTAAAGTTTATGTTATATCAATTTTTTTTTACATCAATATGAATATTTTGATAGATTCCTATCTATATTTATATTTTTTTTTGTTTGCTCAGGAAATCCAGTCTCTTCCACTGGTGAAAAGCACTCACGAATGTACACAAGACATAAGTAAACAAGGAATCCTTCACAGTAGTGTGTGTGAAGAACATCATGTTCTCCGGCCATTCTCTAGAGAATCCAGTGGAGCTGTTACAACAACAAGACAATCTTTGAAATATGTTAATACAGTACGAACTGCACATTCTACCCCAGGTAAATTAGTTGTTGTGTTTTTCCAATACTTATATATTTATAATAATCATTTTATTTCATACATGTCCTTCAGATATATTTAAAAAAAAAACAGTGAAAAACCGACATTTAAGTTAATAACGATATCAAGTACACGTCAATCATCTTTTATATAAATAGACAATATACATACATTGCCGGCAAATATAAAATTTATTTCCACGAACTTTAGAAACAGAATAAAAGCGAGGCTCCGGCGATCTTTATTGGCCTGTTTCACAGAAAGCGTGTTTATCTTGCAATGTCAAAAGGTGTAAATCAACTGCAAAATTGCCTTAAAAAAGCAGTAACTTGCATTATTATTATTATAGTTTCAATGGTGTCCTCTACCACGTCTGCGCTTCCATTCTGTATTGTTGTAACTGCTGATATAATTATGAATGTATATTTGTTATTGCCCCTTGAGGAACCTTAATTGGAATAAAAATATTGTATTGTATTGTATTGTATACTGTTACTGTTACTGTTTCTTACCGTCTCTCTACATTAATCAGGTACCAGAAAAGCTATATTTTGGTCAGTGACCGCATATATATATAGCAAACATTTATCCAGTCAATGACTGCTCAAATAGAACCAGCATAGGATAAATCCATATATCTTCTTAATATCAAAATGATAAGTTTAAGACATTACTTTTTTCAGCGCCAATCAGAGAACGTCTGCCACTTGTCTTCGTTCATGCCAACAACGCTAAAGGATCACTAAAGGACGTTACCAGTAAATTGAACGAGATTTGCATAGCTACTGCTAACAGAGTTCAGCCAGACACACCCAAACTTTTCACAGATTTGGTTCATTTAATGAAAGCTTTAGGAAGTGATGAACTTGAACAAATTTATTCCGAAGTTAAAAGAAATACATTGTGCCCATCAAACCAGAAGAGGGTCCTGTAAGTATAATAATCAAAATACACCAATAAATAGTCGTGTTGCACATCTTTTTATTATTTTACAGTTTTGTTTTCTATTTTGTTACGTTCTGTGTCTTGTGTCCAATGTTGCATATCGTCTCTCCGCATTCTCTATTCTTTATTGCCCATTTATTTATTTTTTTAACTTTTATTTACAAAATAATCCACATTTTTCATGAAGATATAATATATTACTACTAATGATAAAATATCTCCATGTGTTTGTAAACTGACATAAAATAAACACAGATCCTGTTCCTGATATATATGACATGCCTATATGCTATGAGGCTAACACAAGATTCAATTGTATAGAATTACTATTAAATTAATTACATTTAAAAAAATAAATAAATAAGATCAATCGTTTAAAACAATTTAACAATTTAACACCTAGTTATTAGTTTTTATTATATTGCATTGTACTTTTTGAGGGTGATAGAGGGAAATAATCAATTGTTTATGAAGTATTTCGTACAGTATGTATCGTCTTCCTTTACACCCCAGTTATCGGTTGGATATTTAGAATTCATCAACCCTTCTGTTCATTCAGAACTGTACATTGTTAAGTTTTTTCTTAACAGAAAATTCTTCCTTGATGCATTGCCTATGATGGGAAACGAGGCTTCACTGAAAATGATGACACGTTTGATTAGCAATAAGGACGTTACAGGGATGGAAGCCGATATGTGGTTAACAACTTTGTCTTTCATTAAAGATCCAACGAAAGACATGCTGAATGACGTCAAGGTAGGTGTCAAGTAAGATTAGAATATTAAAGATCCAACAAAGACACGTTGAATGATGTCAATGTAGGTGTCAAGTAAGATTAGAATATTAAAGATCCACCGAAAGACATGCTGAATGATGTCAAGGTAGCTTGATTTGATTTGTTTTATTTTTGGTGTTTTAACGCCACTTTCAGCAATATTTCAGCTATATCATGGCGACCAGGTTTAATGGTGGAAGAAGCCAGAGTACCAAAAGAGAACCACCGACCATGGGTAAGCAACTGGTAAACTTTATCACTTGCAGTGCACCCTTTTCTTGTAATTTACAAAGCCGAGTCAAGGTAGGTGTCAAGTAAGATTAGAATATTAAAGGACAATGTAGTGATTGTCATCGGCAATATAAATAAATATCTCCATAAAATGACTTAATGAAACTGGCAATACAATGAAAAACAAGCAACACATACCACACCATCGGAACAGTGTCAAATCTAATAGAAAAATCGTAGAAACAGTGGTAACCTGACTAAATGAAATCAGTAAATTGTGCTTGAAGATCAAATTTGCAAGAAATATTGATTCTAAAACATTTTTGATAGAATCATTCAAATCCAATATTTCAACTATTATAATTGCAACTTATTTGCTTGTTCGGGTGCTTAGATATGCAGATAATATTTTTCTAATTGAACAAAAAAAAGCGATATAAGATTATTACAGAAAATAATAATCTAAACAGAAAAGTTTTATAATATAGCAAACCACGACTACACAGAACCACTACTCTATCAAACATCAAACTGATAAACGATGGAAACCTAGATTAAAATATCCACAAAAATGTCAACGGTTTTAAACCGGTTAAAGGGATCCCAACTCCCCCCTCAAACACATATAAACAAAATAGAATCAATTGGGCAAATTTGCTTAAGCTCATCAGACCACATGTTTCCACAGAAATGACAATAATAGAATTATGTATTAAATAAATCATCAATATCTAAAGGAATCAATGGGTTTGGTGAGTAATTAAATCAAAATATATTTATTAAGTTAAAGCAGATAACGGTAAAAGTATAATATGTTTTTTTTATGTTTTTCAGCCTCTTCTAGCATCCGAAGTAAACGAAAAAGCCATGTTAGGTGTATCGTCACTTATCAATGCATACTGTAAGAAAGCTTCGTGCGAAAACGATATGGAAATCGTGTCAATGGTTTCTTCAATAGCTGACAAAATCGGTGTAGGCTGTTTTGTGGACAAGAACAACATCAATATGGTAGGATTTTGATATTATTAGGTTCATTAAAGAATTAAATTAAATGTTTAGTTCGAAAAGACACAATACAATTTATTGTTTAATACTATGTATTGAAGTATCATATTAAGATATTCTAAAAAATTGTTCGTGTATTTACTAGTTGGCTAGCTGTAATAAAAATGTAAGGAAATATCTTTATCTACTTTAATGTTTTCTTCCTTTAGGTAATAATTAGTTTGAGATCTCTTGGAAATGCAGGATACGTCCAAAATGCTCTAGCAACTATCAACAAATGTATGACAAAGAAGGACAACCCAACTGAAGTACGACTTGCTGCTATCCAAGCTTTCCGTCGTATGCCATGCTCAATTAATGTGAGTTATTTTTCTTGCTTATTCTGGATTATTAGCACATCTATGCATTATAAATTTTAGACTCTCGTATTAATATGTATCTACAGTTGGTTCAGTTATTAATATGTATCTACAGTTGATTCAGTTATTAATATGTATCTACAGTTGATTCAGATATTAATATATATCTACAGTTGGTTCAGATATTAGAATGTATCTACAGTTGGTTCAGATATTAATATGTACCAGATGACACCAATAAACCAATTTGAAGGTTATTAGATTATACTCATATTTATTGTTTTCATAAAGATGAATTTCATTTTTATTATATACACAAAAAATCACCACATCAATAACCTTCTTTTTGATTTGAATAGTATATTAAATACAAGTGCTTTTGTATATTTGTAATATTAATTCTTTCAGCGAGACGACGTGATGGCAGTATTTAGGAACAGAGAAGAAGATTCCGAACTGAGAATCGCTGCCTACCTAGCTACGATGACCTGTCCATCTAGCATTGTTATGTCAAAGGTCAGATATCTTTTGGAATCAGAAGAAGTCAATCAAGTTGGTTCATTTGTTTGGTCACACTTGACAAATCTAATGGAAACATCCAGCCCACTCAAACAGGACATCAGAAAAATCATCAATAACGAAAAACTGAAAAAAGAATTCAACCTAGAAAAACTCAAATACTCGAGAAATTATGAAGCATCTTTCTTCCTGGAAAAACTAAATACCGGTGCTGCCGTTGACAGCAACCTTATCTGGTCGTCAAAATCATTCCTTCCAAGATCTGCCATGACTAATATAACCTTTGACTTTTTCGGACACTCTGTCAATCTGTTGGAAATAGGTGGACGTATTGAAGGACTTGAATACTTCCTTGAATCTTACTTCGGACCAAATGGATATTTCCAGAACAATGATATCAAAGAGACCACAAAGCAGACATTAAAGGGAATTAGTAACAAGAAAATGGAAGATATCGATAGACAGGTGAGAGAATATAGTTTGAAATAAAAAGGGTTAGAGGGTGATGGTGTAAAACCACCGACCTGTCGCAAGTCACTGGCAAACTTTGTCACATAATGTTGTACAGAGTACACCTCATGAACAGAGGGATTCACACTTACAACATTGGTAGTCATATGTACTGATTGCATAGGTAGTTGTAAATCCAACTACCATACGATCACGACCACGACGAGCCTCTTATATAAATAAAAAGAGATTGTCCCGTTAAACATAACTTTAGGCTAATCATATTATAATATAATTTTTGTATTCCTTTCTTCTATTTGGCACTTTGCTCTTAACAATTATGAAGTACATGCATGATGGACGCTCTTTCATAGGTGTATAGAATATTTATAAGATATACTTTATACTTTTAACATCTTTTGTCATTTATAATATCTGATTAACATAGACCAATATGGTTTTTCCATTTGAACTAAATGTTATTTCAATCTCTCAAAATATGGATGCACCAATTTGTTTCTATATGCATCGACAAAAAACATGATACTAAGTAGATGTTCATCGATATAAATTAATGTTAAGATATTTACTTTTTCAGTTTGGATCTGAAATGGATGCACTTAAAGGAGATCTGTATATGCGGGTCTTTGGAAATGAATTGATGTTCACCAGATTTACTGGACTCACTGACGGAAAAACTATCAACATATTAGATATTCTTAAAAGTCTTGCTAAAAATCAGAAATATTCCTTCACACAAAATTTCATGTTTTTGGACAGTAGCATCATCATTCCTACAATATCTGGGTTTCCATTAAACTTGACTGTTGATGGATCAGCTACCATAGATGTAGAAGCCTCTGGTAAAATGGATTTAAGAAAGCTGGCAACCAATCCTCCCAGTCTGTCTATTAATGGGTACATCAAACCAAGGTAAGCTTTTGTTAAATATAAAGGTATTAATTCTACAATTGTCAAAATAAAATGATTAAGGAAAAATGGAAACACCAGAATCCTAAAATGAAGAGATGATAGAAATGTAACATCTAATTAAACCATTTCTTTCTACTGTTCAATTTTTAATGCTGTGCCATTTATTTGTAGTGGTTCTGTACAAATCAACAGCATGATGAGTGTGGATGCCTTTGTCACAAAGAGTGGTATGAAAATGGTGTCAACCATGCACTCCTCTACCTCACTAGATGGACATGTAGAACTTGCAAATGGCAAAGTTTTCAGTGCTCAGCTCAACACACCGTTTGACCAGATGACAGTCGTCAACGTGAAGTAAGTTATTTTCTTTACATTAATTTTGTATTACAAATAAACACATAATTGGGGGGGGGTCAGACCTATTATCCGACACCCCGATAGTCCGACGGTCCAGTAGTCCAACAGTCCGGCAGTCCGATAGTCAAACAGACTAGATACATTTAATAGTTTTTCTATGAAAATAAAATATATCTTCTTTATAAGAAATATTCCCTTAGTCAAGTTTTGTGCACTGAAAGCAAGATACGTCGTCAAACTGGCGGACCAAGTATCGAGTATAATATAGCTGCAAATATACTCATTTATTGTTAAACAACAACCACTCAACCACCCATAGCATTTAAACTGCATCTTAAAATACATAAATGAATATTCCTTACTGGTTATGTGTGTATATTTTATTAAGGATTTATTGTAACTACAGTATACTTAGTAAGACAGGGATAACGGAAACATATTTTTTTCTGTTGTTTGACTGTTAACAAACCTTGACTTGATATCAATGTATTCACTTAAACATGTCTTATTTAATTACAGAACTGCATTCTTCACAGTCCAACGTGAATCGGATCGAGAACAAAAAATGATTACAGCAAACAGACAAACAAAGAAAGTGTGTTCTGGGGACAACTTATCTAAAATTACAGGAATGGAATTGTGTGCTGAACTTCAGTACCCTAATGCATCATTGAAGGCTGATGCTCCATACTTCCCAATGACCGGACCTGTTAGTGCTGGAATTTCCTTACATAAACGGGATAGTCATGCTAGTTACAATCTGGAATACAAATTTGTTAAGGTATGTTATTCGGTAACAGAATTATCAATCGCATAATTTAATTTAATCTTGAATAAGTGTATTTTCCTGTTGTGTAAAGCTGGAACAGAAAAATCCTATGATATCCGATGATCTAATTTACATTCAATTTTGATAATGGTAGTTGTACTTGTCATTTCAGGACAAACGTGAAGCAAGAGCAAGAGTGGCGTTTAGTACTCCAGGGTCCAGAGTGGACCGTGAACTGAGTTTTGATTGCCTTATTAGACCCGACCCCGTATTAGAAATCAGCATGTTGTCACCATGGAAAAAAGCTTCCATCAGAGGTAAAACGAATGTCAATACATTTGAATTATTGAAATAGCTATACGATATTATGAACACAATTGGTTCCGGTCACAAAATACAGAATGTATGTCTTAAAGTTTTCATTATTAGTTAAGCATTGTGTAGCAAGGAATTGTCTGAGGTACAACTCATTTGTTTTTGTAAAACATGTATGATGCTATAGTAGTTTTAATAATTTAATTTAGTAATTTATAGGTGACCATAGCTGATTTTAGCTATCCTGTTTTGGCATTTTGATTTTCTTGCCACCAAAGACTTATATTATTTGGCTTTCCAATATATTGAGTTAGAGCGTACCTGATGAAGGTTATTCCACAAACGGGTCGTGTGCAGTAAATTAGATATCTACGCTTTTATTACCACAGCTTGGTTAGTAATTAAAATTATTATTTGTTATTCTTTCTTAATATAGGTGCCGTCGTTGGTGATAATAAACAAAAACAGATTACAGGCCGAGTCTTGATTGATAACAAAGACGAATATTCTGTTACAGCCGAATGGGTTAAAACCAGGAAAGGCCATTTATTTACATACAATCCTTACATTGAAGTTGTTATACCAAACAAGAAGAACATAAAAGTCAGTAGTACTGTTGAATATGTCGCTGGTAAAAGTTTTGATGGAGAATTCATGATTGAGGGAATATCTAAGCAACCAATACAATCCAAAGGTAACTGAAATTTAAGATGAACTTGTAGTACATATGTTGTCGTTTTGTCGTTTTAAGATGAACTTTGTAGAACATAAGTTGTCGTTTTGTCGTTTTAAGGTGAACTTTGTAGAACATAAGTTGTCGTTTTAAGATGAATTTTGTAGAACATAAGTTGTCGTTTTAAGATGAATTTTGTAGAACGTAAGTTGTCGTTTTGTCGTTTTAAGGTGAACTTTGTAGAACGTAAGTTGTCGTTTTAAGATGAACTTTGTAGAACGTAAATTGTCGTTTTAAGATGAACTTTGAAAAATGAAAGTTATGGCTATGTGTGTAATATTTAAGTTATATCAAAGTGTTCTTTTTATAAGAACAATGAATATTTTATCAATAGTTGTTTAACATAATTGCGACTTAATTTATTTTCTGAAATCAGAGAAAAAATTATGTTATTTCCACATTTCCACCAAATTATCACAAAAAGCACTTTCAAGTGAGGATTAGGTTGCACACATTGTGGAATATTCATTAATGCACTAAAAATATATCTGTTTCTACAAGTAAATTATTGTAAAAAAGAATACCAAATGCTAAATTGATAATGTAATATTTATGATTCTCCTTAAACATATTTTCAGTAAGCCTGATCAACAAGAAAGTTATGTCATCTTTAAAGACATCAATATCCTTTGAAGCTGGTAAGGTGTATAGCTTTGAGACAAGACTTCAGCGAACTGACACGAAGAAGGCCACTAAACTGATACCTTTCTTGTCTGTTCGTACACCAAGAGAAGAAGTTACAGCTTTCGGTGGATCACTTGAATACAAGCGTGGATCTCTGATTTTGATAGATCTCACACTTGACAGATTGTTTGACAATCCCGTCAAAGTGTACAGTAAGTTGTTCAGCTCTTTTATTTAAAAGTAGCATCACAGTACATACCAAATTTGATTTCAATAATTGATATATTCTTAAAAGATTTTTGTGATTTGTTTTGAATTTATGCAAAGATAGGTTTGGTAGTTAATGTTTATCACCACACACCTTAACGCGAAGCATTCTAAAACATGACAACCAGACGTATTTGAGGAAGAAAGTCGGGATAGTTATAACAGATGACTGTTGATAACTTCTGACCTTTGGGAAGATACCTCACCTAAGCATTAGAGATGGATATCGGTCAACGAACATCTACACGTCGGTGGTTGAATTCATAAACTTTTGAAGATTTTTGGACAGGCCCATATTGAACAATATTTGCAATAATGTCCCCCGTGAGAACCCCAGAGTATGACGATATGACGTATTTGTTCAATATCATCAAAAGGGGTGTTCGCTTGTTGTACGTGACAAATAAGCTTGCCATTTGACTTGATGTAAATGGGGGACACATGTGTGAAGAATGTAACGCTCCTTCTATCGAAAGATAACCCAATCTGACTGCTAAGTTTATGGTCAACAATTAGTTAGTGGTCGTTGTTGTTGACCCTTTATTCGGCATTGTTCAGACCATATTATTATCTTCCTATTTTTATTGCTGAAATTAAATATATGTGCCTATCAAAGCACCACCTTTGTATCGAAGATGTAATTTGTTCTCATTAATACATTGTATAGCTGAAATCCTATTTACTTAAATGATTATTATCATTCAATCAATCAAAGTCGGATATGCAATTCTAGTAGTCAATTATAAATAATAAACTTCCTTGTAAATAACTACATTTCCTTATGTCGAGATGAACGGTGAGTTTCTAAGTCAGAAGACATTTTGGAGCAAAGGACGACCCTAAGCAGAATCATTATACAGACACTAGTGTAAAACAAAAGAACAAACACTTCAAAGACACGCATTACTAGAATAAAAAAAACCTGGAATGAAACCATGTACTCAGGAGAACCATCTTCTACTGTTCAATATATAGCACACATATACGACAGAAGCGTCTCACACAGTATAACACACATATACGACAGAAGCGTCTCACACAGTATAACACATATATATGACAGAAGCGTCTCGCACAGAATAACACACATACATATGACAGAAGCGTCTCACACAGTATAACACACATATACGACAGAAGCGTCTCACACAGTATAACACACATATACGACAGAAGCGTCTCACACAGAATAACACACACGTATACGACAGAAGCGTCTCACACAGTATAACACACGTATACGACAGAAGCGTCTCACAGTATAATACACATATACGACAGAAGCGTCTCACACAGTGACAACATATCAATTATGGTTTCTGCTTATTTTGTAACATGATATAATGATAACATATGATCAATGTTTATTAATAACTATAATTATCAGGCATATAAACGAATAAACATGTTACGTGTATATTTACAGCAAAATTCACCAACGTGAATAGGAAATCAAGTTCTCGTTACCAATCCAAGATAGATCTTAAGACACCATTTCTCAGAACAAAGGGGAAATCTAACATCGTTGTCCAAAAGTCAACAATTGTAACCAGAACATCTCTTGAGTATGTGATTCCTAAGTTCAGCAGGGACAGCATAACAACTAACAGCAAAATTAGTTATGCACTAACTAAGAGTGTTTGGTCAATGACTGGAGATGGGTAAGTGAAAACGTACTTTATATAAGTCGGATTTACTAAACGTTTATAGTGTCTATGTTTGGGTCCATAAAACTAGTTTAACACTGGAACTTTTTTATTGGAATGTTTGTACCAAGCCACGTATAATGTATTAGGCATATCGAATTTGTTTCTTTCTACTATTTTGCTATTGAATCTTGGAACTTAATTGTGGTATATTTTTTTTATTTTTCATTTTTTTTACTGTTAATTTCATCAATCCAGTTTTATGATAATCTGCGAGATGCATATCGAATTGTAAATATTAACAAAAGCACAAAGCCGTCATCATAATGTAAGCGACCACATTGGGTTATAGATGGACATTTGAATGCCGGGTGTGAATGATGCGTTAATACTTTATCTTTATGATATATTAGAGAAATTTAGTAAAGAACGGAAATACACTATTTTGCACAACTACGAAATATGAAAATTTTAGCATAATAATAATAGCATTATAGAGACATATTTAATACCACTAGTGTTTATTTTCAGTTCTGTTATTTTCAAAAAGAACAAAGACTACAATGTTGCCATAACTACCAAGCTAAACAACAAACAACGATCGACCAGTACAAATTTGGATATCAGATATGGAGCCAAAGCGAAAGATGAGAATAAACGAATTTACTTGACATCTATGGTTCGTCATGAACTGGGTTGGAAGGCATCTGATTTAGATATTAATGGAGAAATTCAGCATCTTGCATCGGTGAGAATAGCTTCAATATAATTGAAATATAAAGTTATAATTTAATAACAAAAGTCATTGGATAAATCGTCAAGTGAACTGTCAGTAGAACACTTGTTGTATTGTATTACTCAATCGTCAAGTAAACTGTCAATAGAATACTTGTATTGTATTACTCAATCGTCAAGTGAACTGTCAGTAGAACACTTGTTTTATTGTATTACTCAATCGTCAAGTAAACTGGCAATAAAATACTTGTGTTGTATTACTCAATCGTCAAGTAAACTGTCAATAGAATACTTATATTATATTATTCAATCATCAAGTAAACTGTCAATAGAATACTTGTATTGTATTACTCAATTTATCAAATTTAAGGATACATATATGTTGAAGAACATGATATGAGCTGAAATCGAGTATTGACAACTATCTTTTTAATGTCAGCAGTCGTACATTCATAGGGAATGACATTTTTTCAAAATGAAAGATGTTATTTTTAATATATTTACAGGGAGTAGATCTTAGGATTAAAGGAAGCCATTCCCATAACCAAAAGAGCATTGATAGCAATATTGGCCTAGTATATAACAGAAAACAATCAGTATCAGCAGCTTTAAGGTTAAAGAACAAGCCTAAGCGTTTCACAAACATTGATGCTGATGCCAGTTTTAAATGGAACGATCAGGAATTTGCTGTTTCAAACACCTTTGAACAAAAGAGCAAAAGAAAATATACAAATGAACTTTCTTCCAACATTGCTGGTCATAGAACATCTGTTGTCACTGATCTTAAATTAGCCGATGGTGAATATGATATCATTACAGATATTAATATGGCAGGAAAGAAACCAGTGCACATGGAAGCCATGTTGAACCTAAATCCCAGAGATTTCAAAATCCGTTCACAACTCAATAAAGATTATATTGCATCTTTCGGTTCCCAATACAAGAGAGCTAATATACTCCTACTAACCGGTGAAGTATCTGCCCCATCACGAAGTGTCACTGCCACAATTGAGGCAAAGAGGAAAGATCCAGTTTACACTGGTCTGATTGACATAAAATGGGATGCCGGTTTCGACAAAAGCAAACAATTGTTTGTAGACGCAGAACTGATGTACAAAAACACAGACGATGTAACTGGTTCTCTATTGGTTAGAAGCCCATTACAAAACAACAAGATCAATATCAATCGAAGGAGTGAAAACACCCACTTTGACATCAAATCTTACGGCAAAGAGAAAGCAACAGTTGACGTTTACTTGAAACAGACCCACAATCAGATCCTTAGTAGTCTAACTGTACAAACTACATTGAAAGCAGTTCGTTACATAAAAGTTGATATTGACCATCTCTTAGATGCAAAGCAGTACAAAACAAATCTTGATATCAACTGGAAACCAACAAACAAGGTCTCGATGGTTCTTGTTCTTGAGAAACCCTTCAGTCTTCAACAACTTCACGGAACAATCAACCTGAAAACACCAGTGAAGGGATTTGAAAGTTCTTCTGTTGAAATTGATCACGATTATGAAAATGAACTGAAGTCTGTATTAAAGGTTCAGCTATATAAGAAGTTTATTCAAATTGATGCATCTGCAAAGAAAGAAAACGAACTGTATTTTGGACATGCTGGGATTAAATCTGATATTCCATTAATCAGCACAATCGCCATAGATCTAAGCAAACAAACTAAAGGAACAAAAAATGAAAATAGCGTAATACTGGACATCAATGGAAATGTTTACAGGTATGAGGGAGAACTTACACATGACAGAGCAGGATTGATGGTTCAGCAAAGTGGTAAAATTATCATAGCCACCCCAAGCAAGCGATATGACTCCTCATGGCATCACAGTAATACCTTAAATGATGTGTCTACAGTTATAACTACCAACCTAAATGGTGATGTTTACTCACTGAATCTTAATGGTAAACACAATGTTGCATGGAAGGAAGCCAATGTTCAGTATACCTTAATCACCGTTACTCCATCTGAAAAGAGTCAACTGTCTGTAACTCATACACACAGAGATGGTACTCTTGATACCATAATTACAATGAGTGAAAATAGAAGAAATGTGTTCACTAGTGAAAACCACCTTAACATTCATAACGGGAAACTGGAGATGACTGGCAATTTGTTGTACAGAAACAGACAAATGATGGCTTTGGAAAGCAGTATTAAAACAGGAAATGTCAAATCGTTCAAATTTTTAGTTTCTACTCCTCTAGAGTTATTCAGAAGATTCAGATTAGATGCAGAATTAATAGGTGACATGAATTCGTTGACCTCATCCCTCAACTTAGAATTAGAACCAATTATGGGAAAAATTCAGATTCTATCAACTTTGAGCAGAATTGAAGGTCTTTCTGGTAACGTAAAACTTATAACAACGTTTGAACAATTGCGTCTAAGCCAAATAACATTCTCCAGGCGACAAGAAGGTGACAAGATGAGAAATGACATACAAATTGAGTATTTACCAAAACAGATTGTGTCATTGACATCAACAACATTATTCCAAGGACAAAAAATGGCTATTGATTTTAGCATTGCAACCCCATTTGAGAAATTCTCACGTTTCACTACCGAATTTACTCACAACCCAACAACAGCAGGTTGCATCACTGAAATACAAATGGAATATCCAGAGGGAAAATCATACTCAGTTTCTATGACAAATGAATATAAGAAAAACTACCACTTTGCTATTGTTATTCATCTACCAGATTCACATCCAATAACTGCAAGTATCAGGCATAAAGGAACATGGCAACAGTTTGTATCTGGTGGCAGCTTACAGCAAAATGGAGACAGCAAGCATCAAGTAGATTTAAGTTTTATCAATGGCAGAAAAATGCAAGGTCAATTTAATCTTAAATCAACACTGACCAAGGACTTAACAGCTTCATTCTCCCATGCTGGTAATTTGAAGAGCCTTCAATCGAATGTTAATGTTAAATATGGAACACACAAACCTGTGTTATTGAGTATAGACATGGTGAATGCCAAAAAGCTAAAATCAACATTAAAGGTAATTTCTCCCTTCACAGATGACGTATTCATCTCCGTTACACACAAGGGCAAACTCAACAACTTTAAATCTAAAGCCAAGATTGCATTGGGCAAACAAGAAGTAGAAGGAGACCTTCAATTCAGCTTCAATACGAATCTATTGGCTAGTGTTTTCATATCAACACCTTTCAAGGGTTTCCGAAAGGTTTCAGTAGTTGTATCACACGAGGGAAGTCTCAGAAATTTCAAATGTCAATCAGAATTTAAAATTGGAAAAACATCATGGAACGGCAATATCAAATCAAAACTGCTTCCATTTTCCACCGAAATAGTTATTCAAACACCTCACCGTGGATACGAAAAACTGAGGGCGGCATACACACATGATGGCAGACTATCTGACTTTTTGTGTCATCTTGAACTTTCGAAGAATAAGGAAAACATAATAGGTGATTTACAGTTTACAGTCCAGCCATTTATTTTATCTTCTACAATCCAAACTCCTATTAAGAATTACAGAAATCTTAAAGCAAAGGTCAGCCAAAGCGGATCACTTGCAAAATTTGAGACCAGAACTGAAATTACGTACACCGATTCGAACACAATTACATTGGATACATCAGTGAATACAGAAGGCCCTATTAGTGGTTCCTTGAATCTAAAAACCCCGTTCAATGGATTTGAAGAACTAGCTGCTACAGTGACCCATTCAGGATCTCTTAACAATTTTGCTTCTCGCTTCGAAACACTTCACGAGAAAAAGAGAAGTCAGTTGGATGTTTCATTTACTTCCCTTGGACCCATTTCCGGGAAACTAACACTACAAACACCAAGTTACGAACTTATCAAAATTGCCACATCGCACAGACTTGATCCATCATTGAAAAGTCAAATCCTTGTATCGTATGGAAGAAAGTCAGTCATTGATGGGAGTATCTCACTTTTGAGAAAACCAACCTTGAAAGGAGAAGTCATATTTAAATCTACATTTTCTCCAGATATGACAGGATCACTTGAACATGATGGAAATCTATTGAAATGTAAATCTAATATCAAAGCTGCTTTGGGAGGGAAAGCCATAGAAGGATATCTGAACATGAACATCGAAAGTGGTTTAACAATAGATTTGAATTTACAAACTCCATTTGACACATTAAAATCCTGTAAATTGGTATTAAACCATAAAGGCCCAGTTAATAATTTCAAAAGCACGGCTCATGTTCAAGTAAACTCCAGAAATGCAAACGGGGTTATAACATTTTCATCCATGAATGGCATTCAAGGTACATCAAAAATTACCACTCCTTTCGAAAATTTTCGTAATGTAGAACTATCCTTCAAACATACCGGAGATCTACATAACTTTGAATGTAATGGTGAATACATGAAAGACGGCAAGAAAACAGAAGGACAGTTGACAATGATAACAACCACAGGACTGAATGTTAGAGCTTCATTGAGAACCCCATATTTGGAAGATATTACATTGAGATTAAATCATGACGGAGAACTCAGACGATTCCAATCCAACGGAGAACTAAGCTACGGTTATAAGACTGCATCCACTCAGGTAAACGTAAATACTAAAGGGATTTTGAAAATTGACGGTTTTTATAAAACACCATACACTGAGGACATTGTTTTCAGCACAGAAACTACTGGATCCATAACTGATGGAAAGTCATTGTCACAACTGACATACAGTGGACGCAAACAGCATGAAGTAGAAGTTGTATTCAATTTAGAAGGCGGCTCACTCAGAAGTTTCCGAACATTTGGTGAAGGAACGTACAACGGACAGAAAATATCTGCAAGGGTAACAGTTGATGCTCGCAGTGACCTGAGCAGTGTAAAATTGATTGCCGAACTAAAAACACCTTTCCATGAAAAAGTAGCATTATCACTGTTGCACACTGGTATGCCAACAAATTTCAAATGTGACGCAGAACTGAGTTATAGTGGGAGGAAACAACACGATATAACCATAGCCTTCAAGCAAACAGGTAATCTAAGAGCATTCTCAACATCTGCTGATATAGTCTACAATGGAAAAACGACATCTGTTCAAATCAGTTTTGATTCATATCTTGGAATTGAAGGAAGGGCTATGCTGGTATCCCCTTTAAATGAGGATATTATCATTATTATCAAACAGAATGGACAACTGCTGAATTTCAATGCGGAGGCTGAAATAACATACAGTGGCCGTAAGCAACATGAGGGGTCTGTTGTATTTAGTCATAACGGATCTTACAGGAAATTTTACACTAGTTCAGATATGACATACAACAAGAAAAGTGCATCTGGAACTGTGTCCTTTGACACAACGAATGGCATTCAAGGAAGAGCTACATTGAATACTCCACTGACAAAGAATCTGGTCGTGTCAATATCCCATACAGGTGAACTGAAGGACTTTAATTGTCTTTTGGAGGTAGAACATAGCGGTGAAAAAATCCATGTTTTGTCAATAGTTTTTAGACATAATGGCGAGTTACGGAAATTCCAATCATCTGGATCTGCATCTTACAACAGGAAAACAGTTTCATACGACATTTCAATTGACATATTACGTGATCCTGAAGGCACTATGACAGTAAGAACACCATTTACAGATGACATAGCTGCTTCCTTTTCACACCAGGGTGTTTTAAACAATTTCATAAGCCATGGTGATATTGAGTATAGTGGCCGTAAACAGCATGAAATAAGCATTGCTTTCCAGAATTATGAAAACAGAAAATTCACGGAGTTTGATTACAACAAGAGAAAGGTATCAGTAGAAATAAATATAGATAATGCTGATGGAATAAGCGCTAGTGCTATATTCAAAACGCCATACACAGAAGACATTGCACTGACAGCAGAACATAAGGGTGAACTCTTAAACTTTAATTCCAGAGGTGACGTTACATACAGTGGTAAGAAACAACATGTAGCATCTGTTTCATTTGAGCATAATGGAGATTTGAGAAATTTTAGAACAAGCGGTGAAGCCACATACAATAGACAGAAAATATCATCAGAGGTTGAATTTGATTCAACAAACGGAATAAAAACAAAAGGAATCCTAAGAACGCCTTACACTGATGACATGGAAATTACACTTGATTATCAGGGTATGCCAACCAATTTCATATCTCGTGCAGACATATCGTACAGTGGTTCTAAACAACACGAAGCAACCCTTACATTTAAAAAAGTTGGAACACTGAAAAAGTTCACAACTTCTGGTGGATTAGAGTACAATTCCAAAAAGGCATTTGCACAAGTAGAATTTGATTCAACAAACGGCATTAAGGCGAATGGGCACTTAAAGACACCTTTCACAAACGATATGCAGGTTTCTATTGAGCAGGAAGGTACACTTGCGGATTTCAAATCACATGCTGATGTTTCATACAGTGGATCTAAGCAGCACAAAATGGTAATTTCATTCAAGTGTACTGGAACACTAAGGAAGTTCCAAACATCTGGATCAATGGAATACAATTCCAAACGTACCTATGTTACCGCCGATATCGACACCATCTCCAGATTGTCAGTAAACAGTCTTCTTCAAACATCAGAATGGTCAGATATAAAAGGAGATTTGTCACTCGATGGTGAAATTACAAACTTTGATTACCGAGCTGAATTGTCATACTCTGGTAGAATACAACATAATATCAGAGGAAGTCTTAATCTAAACAGAGAACTCCGTACTTTTGCTACTAAGGCCTCGTACAATGGTAAGGAAGTGGCCACTGATATGTCTCTTGATACAACAAATGGAATTGAAGTTCAGATAGCAATAAAGACTCCCTTTACAGATGAAATTTCCTTAACCGTCAGTCATAGAGGAGCACTCAAGAAGTTTGAATCGCATATCAAAGCTGTATACGACGGAAAGAAGCAGTACGATATTAAGGCCAAGTTTTCTGTAAATGGTGAAATCAACAATTTTGTATCTTCCGGGGTATTAACTTATGATGAAAAAGAGATATCGATAGAAATCGCTTTAGACACTACCAATGGCATAGACGGAAAGGGTTCATTGAAAACGTCATTCACAGAAGACATCATGGTAATGGTTAAATATAATGGAAATATATTTGACTTCAGTTCACGTGCAGAATTATCCTACGGTGTTACAATGAAACACGAGCTATCATGTAAGATGAAACATACAGGTACAATGGACCAATTTCGTTCGCTTACTCTGTTTACTTATAACAGAAAAACTGTATCATCGGATATTTCTCTAGATATCACAAATGGCGTTGAAGGTAATGTTGATATCAGGTCACCATATAAAAACATGAAAGCAATCGTTTCTCATAGGATGGATGGAACCTTAAGTAATTTCCGTACAAAGACAAGATTGATGTTGAACGACAAAGAAATAACTGGAGAAACACAACTGGAAACCATGAATGGAATGAAAGGCAAAATTAGTTTGAAAACTCCATTTTCTAACTACGAAAGTAACGAGGCAACAATTTTATACTCGAACAACAATGATAATCTCATAATGAGGGGAACAGTCAATATAGGAAATCATCAATCGCAACTTAATGTCAATATAGTTACATCTAATGGAATAAATGCTGAAATTTGTATCAAAACACCATTTACGAAAGACTTCGAAATTCTACTACATGGAAACGACAATATACACCTGTTCAAATACGAGTTGTCAGTCAGTTATGGTGACGAAAAGGTCAAAGGAAGAGTTAATCATGAGTGGTCTGCAAGCACATTTAATGGCAATATGTTACTTGAAACACCTATTCTTGAAGATGTCAACATTGAATATGCCATAAATGGTCATATGAAATCTTTTGAATCTACCGCAAGTGCATTCATAGGAGATGTTAATGGAATAAAGGAAGTTACTACACTGCATCTTGGGGATCGTGTCCTTAATTTAGATTCAACATTAACAACTACCCTGAGTGGAAATACAAAATCTTCTCAACTGACAATTTCACATAATGGAGGTATTTCAAACTTCAAAACAGCTATTAAAGCTCAAACAGAGGATACAGAAATTGAATTAGATGCTTCATTCAAAAGATTTCCATCTATTGAAGGTTCTTTTAACTTGCAAACTCCATTTGAGACCATGCGTGATATCAGTGCAAGATTTGAACACTCTGGATCTATACAAGCATTCACTACAACCAGTACCTTCCAGTATGCACCTAATAAGAAGATTGAAGGAAGTGTAAGAGTCAATCTGCAAAGTCCAGAAAAAGTAAACGTCAATGTTGATTTGAAATCTCCTTGTATTCATACTCCACATTTTACCTGGAGATACAGTCATGATATACAATCAGACAGTGTAATATCATCAACATATATGGCTTTACGATCGAATACACCTATATTCTTAGGAAATCTTAAGTTAACATCTAGAATGATTGATTTCTCTCTGACAACACCAAATACCAGATATTCTGCCAATGGAGAAATGACCATTCAACCTGGAACGTTCGTGATAACTGGCAATGCTGCTTGCGACTCTAATAAAATCACATTCAACTTGGAAAAAACACCAACGTCCTTTACAACAACTCTACATACACCTTTCAAAGGATTTGAAAGTACACAAATTAGATCTTCTGCTACTAGAAAACCTTATCGCGTTGTTCTGAATATGCAAGCAACATACATGTCGGAAATTGATTTTGAAACCCATGTCAATGGATATAACCTCCTTGACTATGAAGGATCACTAAAGCTTAAAACTGGTTTCACATATTTACACAACATCAGAATTAGCATAAAGAATCAAAGATTTAATAAAGTAGACAAATCACATTTTGAAATCTTTTTGAATCGGCCAGAAGGAATAGCTATCGATACCTCAATGTCACTTAAAGAATCAATGGTTTCCATCAGAACTCCATGGGCGACTCTCAATACACTTGATGCTGAACTGAAACATGAATGGGATAATGAAGAAAATCATCTTAGTTCTAGCATGAACATGAAAATAAATCAAGAAACTATATGTGATGTCGATTTTGAATTTCATGCTAAGCAGTGGACAGAAACCAGCATGGTTGTAAATATCAACAAACCAAAGCAAATGAGATTTGAGATAAGTAAACTGGGAAGTCCTGAAGTGTTTATACTGGCAAACTGGAACAAAAATGACAGAGACAGCAGTTGTAGATTCGACTCAAGATTCAACAACGATTGGAATAGCAATAAGCAAATAGTTAATTTTAGAGGAACCTGTGGATCAAGCTCATATGGATTGGATGCTTCATATGAACGTCCAGCTGACGTCAGTACATACTCGATTGCTGCATCTAAAGACGACATCAGAACACATGGATTCCATATAGAAACTGGACATCACACACAAGATTACAGCAAATTCAAGCTACAACTTCCATCTAGAACGTTTATATTCTATAACTCTAAGATGTCCTTATATGGATCAAACGTTCGTGAATCATCTTTCTCTTGGGATGCTGACAGGGACAATGATAAAAGAATTACAATGAAGATAACCGATGTATCTAGAGGGGACAGTGATGAGTTGAATTTGGAACTAGAACTACCAAGTATTGGAAAGGTGTGTACGATTACTCAATAACTCATGTATACATTTGTGTAATTACTAAGTCTCTAAATATTTTATATGTGCAAAAATGAAAAACAATCTTACTTCAGCTTTTTTTTATTAAAGTACAAACTAATTTTTATTTTTAAATATAATTTTAACATAACTATTTCATAGGAACTAGTTCTTTATTAGGATCGTGGGAGAAATATAAGTCTAGTAAGACCTCGTTAATAGTCATAAGGATTTTATATACTCTATTACAATATTACAACATTTCAGGATGTTAAAATTGATACTCAAATGAAGATCAGAAGTGGAAATGTAATATATGATGGACGTACAGAATTCAAGTACTCCTCGGATGCACGCAAAACTCTTACACTCAGCTCAAAATTAGAGGACATATCTGGCCGGGGTGAAAAATACAATTTCTTACTAGGAGTTAGCCATCCTTACACAACTGTTGATGTACAAGCTAAGGCTGAACTTGGTAAATCTGATGACAAGCTAACTGCTGGAATTGATATCAAGTATATGAATGCAAGAAGACAAACTAAAAACTTTGCATTGATGACAGAAATCGACAGACTTCGAAGACATCTTAATGTCCAGGTAATATTATCATTAACAATATAATGACATGAAATGTCCACTTTTAGTACCCACCCACGACAATAAAATAATTAAAATGCTTACCTTGAATTATTATTTTAGTTAAATTTGATCAAAATTGAAGCGTACACGAAGCCAAATAACGTCTAATTTTTACGTTTCAAACTGGAAGTCTTCCTATGACGTCGACAACGAAATGGCACGAAATATAGCGAGAGTGAAATTAAAAACGATAATTTCATTGTGAAATTATCGTTTTTATTTAACTCGGAACATTCTGTAATTAACAACTATCTATATAATAAAAGAGTATAATTAATAAATAGAGGAGGTACCAGGAAGCCTCATGGTATACAATGGTAATTCAATTAAATACTTTCATCTTTACTTGAAGTCTTGTTAATATACTAGGATTGTTTTCACAGAATGTAAATGTATAACTTGTTTGTGTTTAAGATTCGTTCACCACTGAAGTCTATGAGAATGGATGCAAGTGTCGAGTCTTCACCTTTCAAATTGTCAATCAAAAATATGTATGATGACATGAAACCAAGCAACATGGAGTTAACTGTTGATCCAAACCAAGCAAGTCTCGACTTCAACATGAACTATGACATTGGTAGGTTAATTATATAAGAACACATTATATTCGGATGCCAAAACGGACATTCATATAAAGAGAAAAATCGCATTTAGAAGAACGGTACACACACAAAATAAGACAAATATTATAGTAGCAGAAAAAATATACATGGATTAAATAAATACATTCATACAGATTACTTGATGGCAGCAGTTATTATATAAGATTACTTGATGGTAGCAGGTTGTTATTTAAGATTTTCTTCCTTTATATCAAATTTGTACCATAGTTAACCGTGTTTAAAGTCTTGATGTGTGCATGGATCAAGCTACTTACCTAATAACATTCTGTTGGTTTTCGGCAAATGACACCACAGTTGTATTTATCAACCCCCTTATGCTGCGTCCTTGTATGTTTGAAAATGAAACTGTGGTATATTTACCGATAACAAACAAAATACTATTAGATAACTAACACAAGTGTATATGATAAAGCAATTCACTTTGATTTATTTATATAGATAACCCAAAGAATATCCTACATGTTAATGCCAGGTTTTCCGACGAACAGGGAATAAAAGCTGAACTTTTCAGAGATCAAAATGGTGTGAAGATTGTCGACAGTTTATTGAATCTACGTCTCAAGACATCCAAAATTCTTCACACACATGTTCAATGGCACCCGTCGATTCTTCGTGATCTTAAGGTATATTTGTGTATACTTAGATAAAACAATTAATGCTTCAATGGAATCTTATATACATTGGTATGATTATTTAAATTAAAGGCTTAAAAGAATATTTGCTTTCCTTATATTGTAAATAAGATATTTCAAAACACTAATGATATCATGTTGATCAAAGGTATTAAAGAGTAAATTAAAAGTTGTATTTGTACTTTAAAGTAAAACGTGCACATTGATTTCCATTTTCCTGGTAAAACTATACTTTCTTCTATGCTAATAATGTAAATGTACAATAATGTTTTTTAAGGATGCTTTGAGCAGCAGAGTAGAGAAATACAGCATTGAAACAAGACAAGCAGTAGATGAAGCTATTGAAGACATCAATAGGGAAATAGCTAACAAACAACGAATTTTCAGAGCTACTTTCCATGAAGAAGTTAGACCATATTCAGATACAATTACAGAAAAACTAAAAGACCTAAGGCAAATGAGAACTGATAATGATTACTACATTAGAGATATTCATAATTCTGTTGAAAGAGTTATAAGGCACTATATGTAAGTTTTGGTTTATCAATACCTCTTCAGGTGGACTATTAGTTCCCGAGGGTATCATCCACCCAGTAGTCAGTGTTTCGGCACTGCCATGATTTATTAGATATATTTATTATTGAAATTTACAGTTCTTAAATGGTATAATTAATCAAAACTGAGATTTTCCTAGCTCAGATATAGATGTCCCATAAAATCATTAAAAATTTGTCATTATAAATTGTTAGCACCTGTCATCAGCTATGTAGACATTTAATTAATCTAGAAATAGCCTTCTATATCATTTATTAAATTAAACATACTTGGTAAACTTTGAAATTGTTCATAACTATAGACTTTTCAAATAACATTTATCAGAATATTATGTCTCCTAATTTAAAAATATCAAATATGTAATCTTTGTCACTTTGATTTCATTGACAGTGATATGGCATATGATATTAATGAATCCTGGAATCGTTGTCCACTGAAACAACAAATTGATAGACCCATTGAAGGCCTGAAACATTTACAACAGGTTTGTATATATATATTTATTTATATAATATTCTTATTATTATTTGAAAGTACGTCAATATCTTTCAATAAAACATAACAATGTTTTTAAAATAATTATAGTGATGAAAAGTAGAAGTAGAATTTTAAATTGTTTTCTTACTTTGATATCACCATTTTCAGTTAATAATGTGTTTATGATGTTATAATAAATTTTGTTATTTTGTAGTTATTGGAGGAATACTCTAATAATGTGTACATCGGTATGGGCGACCACGTGACCAATGTTGGATCCAACTCTTACCAGTCACTTATAGGTAGGAACAGCAGTAATTTGTTTTATTTGTGGGTCAAGTCCATATTGTCCTATATATGTTTTATTTGTGGGTCAAGTTCATGTTGTCCTATATATGTTTTATTTGTGGGTCAAGTTCATGTTGTCCTATATTTGTTTTATTTGTGGGTCAAGTTCATGTTGTCCTATATATGTTTTATTTGTGGGTCAAGTTCTTATTGTCCTATATATGTTTTATTTGTGGGTCAAGTTCATGTTGTCCTATATATGTTTTATTTGTGGGTCAAGTTCATGTTGTCCTATATATGTTTTATTTGTGGGTCAAGTTCATGTTGTCCTATATGTTTTATTTGTGGGTCAAGTCCATATTGTCCTATATACATTTTGTGTATGCTTTGTTCAGTTTATAAAATCATTAAGATATTGTCATAACAATTATAATCAGTTAGTGACATTTATCATCAGTTTATTACTCACATTGATCTTATTTTATTTTCGTACCTGTCTGTGTAAAATTGATGTTGTTTAATCTCTAACAGTGGGTGTCCTTAGTGGAGGAGGATTTACAGAGCACTTACTCACACAACCAATAATTATGGGAGTTCATGTTGTCCACCAGTTGTTTTTTGTTTGTTTTTTTTTATTATTTGTTTTTGATTTTTTCAGCTCGCTCTTCCATTTATTTGAAATCTCTTCAGGTTTGAATAATTATATTATATAATTATATATATATATATGAAAGGTATATAAAATACATTGTACATTGTTATTATCTCTTCAAGGGATGCACAATTTAAAAGAAATGATGTATGACAATACAATTTCCTAGTGTATAGTAACAGACAATTTGTTTGTATTTTAAGATTCCATAAACTCTGTCAGAAATCATCGAGCTGTCACATCACTGGAATCAAAATATCAAAGCTATATGAGCAAACTTCAAAATTTGCAGATATCTAATATTGCCAACCAATATACAGCTACAATATACAACGTTCGAGAAAACATCAACAATAAACTTACCAACTACCTACCAACACAAGTCTATAATATGGTAAGAGGTTGCACTATCAGACTAAATATGTCTTAGGACGGTAATATAAATTAATATTAAAATACAATTATTGATGGTCATATTTTTTATTTCAAGAGATGCAATATATTCTACCATTTATTTTTTTCCCAATAAAGCAGTTTGTTTTAACTGTTCTAAAAACTATGATGAAATATTGATAATATAAGATTAGTGTGTGTTTGAAGAAATATGATGCAAAAAATCGTTTTATGAAGAAATGTTATTATATATATTACATTTGGAGAAATTTATTCAATATTTATTGAATTTGAAGAAATATGCACAATAAATCTTAAAGAAAAGCGTAGTGGGAATCCAGAGACACAGAACGCAGACACAAAAAAAGAAAAAAAAACACATTGCAGAAAATTAGAAAGATATGAGCTACAGTATATGCTGAATTTGAAGAAATGTATTACAACAAATGTTGAATTAAAGACATATGTTAAAATATATGTTGAATTTGAAGACATATGCTAAGAGTAGATATTAAATTTGAAGACATATGCTAAGAGTAGATATTAAATTTGAAGGTATATGTTATAATTAATTTTGAAACTTCGATATTTACTTTTAGGGATCATCTGCATACAAATCATGGGAAGTCGAGGAGAATATAAAAGTTGTTGTGGAACGAATTATTGAGGAAATCAAGAAGGATTTTTCGAAAGAAATGTCTGGCATAGAAGATGTTCTGAAAAATGTCTTAAAATCAAAAGTAATTGTATATGATCTTGCAAGAGGGGAAATTGAAGTAGACTTTTACCTTCCAGTTGACGTTAGAACACTGAGTTCAATTTCTGAGATTTCCTTGAGGAAATATATACCAGATATGACGCGCATGATTCCAGACACCACCATGTTAGGTTCACTAGAAGACTACATGCCACATATGAGTTTGACTGGTATGTTTAGTAGTACTTTCTGTAAAGTTGTATACACTTAAAACATTTAACTTTGCAGTAATATATAATACTAAAACAATTCCTTGAGATAAAAGCACATACAAATAGTTGCTAAAATGTCCATATGTATTAGAAATATGCTTGGCATTTCTTTGAAATACGTAAACATCTCATCTGATGAATGCAACTCTTTATTTACAAAAACAACGACAAAATAAGTTAGAAATATGTCTTGTATAACAATTATGTTGGTTTGTGAATTAAACATTTTCAAAAACAAATACTTCTATTTTACAAAGATTTTCTATGTCAAGTACTCTCTATCTTCGTCAAGACCTTATATGGTCTTTAATACATTGCTGTATGTAATTTAAATAATATACGACTGAAGAAGAAATAGAACATGAAGTAATATTTTACTGTCATAAATGTTTTGCAGGACATGCCAAGATTGAAGGAGAGCAGTTCACTACTTTTGATGGTCAGAAATTTGATTTCAGTGGACGTTGTAGCTACATTTTGGCTCGCGATTTTCAAGATGGAAACTTCAGTATCATCTTGAACTACAAGGGAAGACAAAACAAGAAGCTGATCATTACATCACACCAACAAAACGTTCAGCTTGCACCTAAAGGAAAGGTTGGTTTCATTACAATATTCAGAATGTCAGTATGTATAGAATGCCAGTTCATAATTATTAATATATGGTTAATTGAATGAACCTATAATGCATTAGTAATAAAAACGTAGATATCCAATTTAGTATGTGCGACTTTCTGGAATAACCTTCATCAGGTACTTTCATAATTGAGATTGGATATGGGTGTAAATAAACATTAGATACTAAGATCCAACTTTAAACAGACACAAATTAAAGAAAAGGAATCACGCTTTAATTGCTGTTTTACATTTCAGTCACAGCAGGGTCTTGAATAACTAGTACAATTCATATCCTAAAATGAGTGCGAAACAAATTAATTATATATAAGATAACAAACAGACTAAACCAAGATCTGGACTAACCATGATGAAACGATGAGTAGATTATAATATTTCTACTACATGATGATTGATACTATTGAAATATTTTGAACAGATTTGATGTATACGAAATTTACCCATTTAAAGTATGATTTGGAGATTGAATCAAAATCTTTATTAAATTTCTATATATTTCAGGTCCGCGTTGATGGTATAATTATGGACTTACCTTATAAATCATCAGAATTTGCAGTTTTCGCTGATGCTGATAGGGTTATCGTGGAAGGCCATGGATTCCAAGTCAAAGCAGACAAAAATGTGAACAATGTTGATATTGATTTGAGTGGATGGTACTTTGGCAAAACAGGAGGTCTTCTTGGTACTCTTAACCATGAACGTTATGATGACATGATCATGCCAAACAAACAGATCACCAGCGATGCCTTCACATTAGGAAGTGCCTGGCAAGTCCAAGAGAGATGTCGTTAAATGATCATTGGAACTTTGATATCTACGTGAAAGCAAACATTAATGAAATTTAATTCAAACTTTAGAAAAGTGTTTTAAAAATATTTAATGAAATAAATTATAAGCATTGAAAATCTTTTTTGTTTATTATTCATAGTTCGAAAGAGAAAAATATCAAGATGGTCTAATAAATAAAGACATTCATTATACAAGAAATATCAAGATGGTCTAATGAATAAAGAAAATAATTATACTAGAAATATCAAGATGGTCTAATGAATAAAGGTGTCAAACCACTAATTCACCAATCAGAGCTTAGAACATAAGTTCCTTTCACTTTGTAGTATTGTGAAAACTACTGAATGGAGTGGACTAATTAAAATTGATAATTGAAGTTAAATATACATGTATAGGGATTATTTTGAGCCCAAATTTGATGGACTTAGTTGTATTTTAATACCTCTATGGAGGATTTGATGCATGACCTATAAATACTGAA
>JYMV01042784.1_pt1 | contig 28349 bp, 26 predicted proteins | sample 338911 | NCBI WGS metagenome assembly JYMV01 (sample SAMN03354496, study PRJNA234377) | hydrothermal vent metagenome | biome: Deep sea; feature: Hydrothermal plumes at the Eastern Lau Spreading Center, Western Pacific Ocean; material: Seawater | place: Tonga | collected 2009 | depth 2000 m m
TCCAATATTTTAAATTGGGTCTCCTCAACCCAAGTACTCTTTGGATATTTTTCAAGAAGAACTTCAAATTCGGCCAGGGCTTGATCATGGTTTTGTTTTTTAATATATATGGACGCAATACGATACTGAGAAGCTGAATTTTCTTGTGAATCATCGAACATATCGATTAATTTCTGGTATTCAATAATTGCCTGATCATAATCTTTAAACGTAAATTCCATAATCTCGGCAATATATTTTTGAGCCTCTGAACTAAACGAACCCTTTTTTTTGAGCTCCATAACCTCCTGGAAATAACTAATTGCCTGAGCGCTATTATTTAAACTGAAATGATAAATTTCCCCCAAGCGAAATAAGGCCTCTTCCGCTAATTGACCCGACGGGTATTTTTTTAGGACGGATTTAAACCCTTCAACTGCACTATGATTGCGACCATTAACCCATTCATTATTAGCTTTAAGGATCAATCGGGCTCCTTGGCTATTTTCACACGCCAGCAAGGCAATAATGAATAAAACGGGAAGAAAAAATTTAAAAAAAAACTTTCATAAAAATAGAATATCAACAATTGAAATTAAACAATAGGAATCAAGCGAGGGATGCTAGGAGATTTCTTTCGGATTTATGTTTCCGATTCTTCCATCAACTTCTCAATACAAACCACACGATTATCATTTTTCAAACTAACAACGCGGACACCCTGAGTGTTACGACCTATTACGGATATTTCATCGACACGCATGCGGACAATATTACCATCAGAAGTAATTACAAGAATCTCATCTGTTTCTACCACCTGTTCTACGCCGACGACTAGCCCTATTTTCTCATTACACTTAATCGTTATGACTCCCATACCGCCACGCCCCTGGACCGGATATTCATCTAATTGCGTTCTCTTTCCATAACCCTTGTCGGTTGCTGTCAAAATTGTCGTTCCTGGTTTTACGACACAAGCTCCTGCAACGAAGTCACCCTCTTTTAAACGAATGCCACGTACGCCACGACCCGTTCTTCCAATGGATCGAACTTCCTCTTCTGAAAAACGAATCGAAAATCCATTTTTCGTTACCATTAGGATATCCTGCGAGCCGTCTGTTATACCGGCTGCTATAACTCTATCGTCTTTATCTACTGTCAATCCGATTATTCCCCCTTGGCGGGGTTTGCTATACGCCATCAGGGATGTTTTCTTAACCACCCCTTTTTCGGTAATAAGCAAAACATTTTTCCCTTCCTCAAATTTTTTGACAGAAAGAATACCCGCGATACTTTCATCGGCTTTAAGGGGCAGTAGGTTCGCTATCGATTTACCCTTGGATGTACGAAGCACATCAGGAATTGTATACACTTTGAGCCAGTGCACCCTACCAAGACTCGTAAACACCATAAGACTATCCAGGGTCGACGCAATGAAAATGTTTGCCACAACATCTTCTTCGTTGACCTTCATTCCTTTAATTCCTTTACCACCCCGGCGCTGAGAGCGATAGTTGTCTGTGCTTTGTCGCTTGATGTAACCACCGCGTGAATAACTGACCACCACATCTTCATCGGCAATCATATCTTCAGCGTCTATATCATCTATTTCGCTGGGAACAATTTCTGTGCGGCGATCATCACTATATTTTTCTTTTATTTCGATCAGTTCGGTGCGGATGATCTGTAGCTTTACGTCATCGTTGGCTAAAATATTTTTTAGCTCTTTAATTAATTTTACAATAACTTTTAATTCATCAACTATTTTTTGTCTTTCCAGCCCTGTTAAACGCTGGAGACGCATTTCTAGGATCGCCTTACCTTGAATCTCCGTAAGTGAAAAGTTTTCAACCAGTCGGGAAAGCGCTTCTGCCGGGTCTGTTGCCGCCCGTATTAAAGCGACTACCGCATCCATATTATCGATCGCTATTTTTAGACCTAAATATATATGTTCTTTTTCCCGGGCCTTTTTTAAATCAAATTCGGTTCGCCGGGTTACCACCTCCTTGCGAAACATAACGAAGTGGTGAAGCATTTCTTTCAGGTTAAGAACCTTAGGCTGCTGATTCACCAATGCCAGCATAATAATTCCAAAAGTATCTTGGAGTTGAGTGTTTTTATAAAGGGTATTTAATACCACTTGGGCGATTGTTCCCTTTTTCAACTCCAAAACCACGCGAATCCCCTCACGGTCTGATTCATCCCGAAGATCTGAAATTCCTTCTAATCGTTTTTCTCTGACAAGTTCAGCAATTTTTTCTACAAGACGTGCTTTATTTACCTGATAAGGAAGTTCTTGAATGACGATACGCTCCCGATCCCCCTTCTCCATGGCTTCAATATTCACGCGTCCCCGAACTTTAACGATTCCTCGCCCTTTAAGGTAAGCAGACCGAATTCCCGATGTCCCGTTAATAATGCCGCTGGTTGGGAAATCAGGACCTGGTACGAGCTCGATCAAGTCTTGGATGGCGCATTCAGAATTCGCAATCAAATAAATAGCAGCATCGATTATCTCCCCAAGGTTATGCGGTGGAATATTCGTTGCCATCCCAACCGCAATTCCAGATGCGCCATTAGCCAGAAGATGTGGAAAAGATGCCGGTAAAACCGATGGCTCCGTTAGAGACTCATCATAGTTAGGATCAAACCGAACCGTATCTTTTTCCAAGTCATGAAGAAGCTCCTGAGTAATTGCCGACATTCGAATTTCGGTGTACCTCATTGCGGCGGCTGAATCACCGTCTATGGACCCAAAGTTTCCCTGACCATCAACCACCGGATATCTTTGAGAAAAGTTCTGAGCCATTCGTACAATGGTGTCATATACTGCGGTATCGCCGTGCGGATGATATTTACCTATTACATCACCCACAATACGAGCAGATTTTTTATATGGTTTATTATGGGTATTACTCACCACCTGCATCGCATATAGGATGCGACGATGAACTGGCTTTAATCCATCTCGAATATCAGGCAACGCACGCCCAATGATTACACTCATTGCATAATCGAGATAGGACGTCCTCATCTCATCATTTATGCTAATCGGATTAACGGTTTCCGGCATTTTTCCCCTTAATTCTTTTATCTTCGCCTATCTTTAATTCTCTACTTCTGTAAAAACTGCAATAACTATGCGGTTAAATATCGATGTTTTGTACTTCTAACGCGTTATCTTGGATGAATTTTCTTCTTGGTTCTACTTCATCCCCCATAAGTTTGGTAAACAATTCATCGGACTCATACAAGTTTTCTGCTCGCACTTGTAGAAGGACCCGGTGTTCAGGGTCCATGGTCGTTTCCCAAAGTTGCTGAGGATTCATCTCACCTAGACCCTTATAACGCTGAATGGATAGTCCTTTTTTAGCCGCTTTCAAAACACTTTCTAAAAGGTCATGCTTAGATTCCGCATTTATCATCTCTGTTCCACTAGTTAGTTGAAAGGGCGGGTGATCTATCCTTCTCAGTGGTTCGTATACCTCAAGAATTTTTTGCATAATTATAGAATCCATAAACTCCGCGTTGAACACAATTTTAAACTCCCTACCTTGGTCTTGGCCTAATATGATCAGTTCATAAAGATCGTTTTCAGAATCAAAACTTACCTGTAGAGAAACATCTTTGACCTTTGAATTTAGGTTAATTTTCTTTTGCTCGTGAGTTGTTTTCGCTACGATGTTTTCTTGGTTGGTTTTATCAAGCTCCAACTTGAACCGTTTTAACTTGTTTTCCACATCCCACTTAACCTCACTCCCCTTCAGGAATTGGATGGGTAGATTTAGTGCTTTGCCGTTATAATCTATTGCTTTCTTATTTTCTTCGTTAATTAACTCTTCAAACAAGCCTACCGTGACCTCAATGAGTTTTTCGACCGATTGAAAACATTTACTGTTGACCTTGAGTTTTACTAAACCATTTAAAACCCTTTTTGGGATATTGTTTTTTACGACCCGACCAAAATAATCTTCGTAACGAACCAAATGATTCACCAACTCGATGAGATCTTTTCCGGAATATGTCTTTCCGCCATTTCCGTTGGCCTTAATCTCCATGGCCTCTGTTCCCTCCTCAACCAAAAATTGAAATAAGCTTTTCTCATCTTTTAGGTATTTCTCTTTTTTCCCTTTTTTTATTTTAAACAGAGGCGGCTGTGCGATGAACAGATTCCCTGCTTTGATAAGATCTTCCATTTGTCGATAAAAGAAGGTAAGGAGAAGGGTCCTAATATGAGCCCCGTCAACATCGGCGTCGGTCATAATTATTACTTTATGGTAGCGAAGTTTTTCGAGTTCAAAGTCCGATTTGATGCCTGTTCCCAATGCGGTTATGAGCGTTCTGATTTCGTCGCTGGCAAGCATTTTATCGTCGCGAGCTTTTTCTACATTCAGGATTTTTCCTTTAATGGGCAAAATAGCTTGAAACCTGCGGTCTCTTCCTTGTTTTGCCGAGCCACCTGCTGAATCTCCTTCCACAATATACACCTCACAAAGAGAAGGGTCTTTTTCAGAGCAGTCCGCTAACTTTCCAGGCAGAGCACTTATCTCTAAAGCGTTTTTTCGTCTAACTAAATCTTTTGCTTTTTTGGCTGCTTCCCTAGCTATAGCAGCACTTATAGCTTTGGATACAATCGCTTTAGCTATGATTGGCTGTTCTTCAAATAGCCTTCCAAGTTGATCGTTGACTATTTGCTCTACCATGCCTTTTACTTCTGTATTTCCCAATTTTCCTTTGGTCTGTCCTTCAAATTGTGGCTCAGGTATTTTTATGCTTAACACGGCAATTAAGCCCTCCCTTACGTCCTCTCCTGTAAGGCTAATATCACCATTTTTAAGCATCTTTTTTTGAACTGCATAGCTATTAATTGTTCGGGTAAGTGCCGAGCGAAACCCGCTTAGATGTGTCCCTCCATCTCGAGTATTAACGTTGTTTACAAAAGTAAAAATCTCCTCGTTATATCCATCGTTGTAAACCAACGCTAACTCCAAACGGCTATCTTCTTTTTCCCGCTCGATATATATAGGCTCCGAATGCAAAACTTTTTTATTTTCACTGAGATGTTTTAAAAAAGAAACTATCCCGCCCTCATAAAAAAATTCATTGTCTTTTCCATCTCGTTCATCATGAAAGTGTATTCTTAATCCCTTATTTAAAAACGAGAGTTCTCTTAGTCGATTAGAAAGAGCATCATAACCAAAACTTAATTCGGTAAAAATTGTAGGATCAGGTGAAAACGTTATTTTTGTCCCTGTCGTCTCGCTCTTCCCGGTCTTGTCGAGAAGTGTTGCTGGTTTTCCTTTTTTATATTTTTGACTATAGATCTGTCCATCACGTCTTATTTCCAAGGAAAGATTTGCTGACAACGCATTAACAACGGAAACACCTACTCCATGAAGCCCTGCTGATACCTGGTATGAGTCTTTATCAAATTTTCCCCCTGCATGAAGCACCGTCATCACTACTTCTGCAGCTGAAATTTTTCTGTCGGGATGCATATCTACAGGTATCCCGCGACCGTTGTCTGATACGGTTACACTATTATCAATATGAATTGTAACTTCTACTTCAGAACAATACCCTGCTATTGCTTCATCAACACTATTATCTACTAACTCAAAAACGAGATGGTTTAGACCCGCAACGCTAGTGTCCCCTATATACATTGCTGGTCGTTTTCTTACTGCTTCCAGGCCTTCTAAAATTTTTATGTTGGTGGAGTCGTATGTTTTTTGTGGTTGAGTCATCTAAGAAAATGGTTTTTGGTTTACTTTAAATATAATTTAAAAGAGTAATTAATAAGTCTAGTAGTAATAGTAGGGCTTGTGAATATGTGGAAAACTTTGCAAGCGGTTGAAATAGTTTTTGAAATTCCTTTTTAAAACGGTTAGTGAAAAACTGAAATTTTAGCGTTGTGGAAGGGGTTCCTGTTACTACGACAGTATACCTTAATTCTTAGAGTTTATTCACTCTTTTTAGCTACGTTTCTCAGGGTTTTTCCACTCTCAATATTAGCGGTGATAGTTTTGACGGTTTTTTTTAAGTCATCATTTTCATTGATTAAACGAGTACATTTTTTGTGTGCAAAAATGACGGTGGTGTGATCTTTGCCGCCAAAATGACGCCCAATATCTGGGAGAGAAAGCTTAGTATGTTCTCGGCATAAATACATAGCTATTTGACGAGGAATGGATATTCGTCGGGAGCGGTTTTTAGATTTTAAATCCGATACTTTTATCTCGAAGTGCGATGCTGTTGCGGTCATTATTGTGACTATATTAAAATACTTATTCTTATCAAATATAAATTCCCTTAGGACTTCTTGGGCCAATCCTAGATCAATTGGTCGATGGGTAAATGAGGCATATGCAATAACACGCAGAAGCAGTCCTTCTAATTCCCTAACATTTGTTTTTATATTGCTAGCTATGAAGGAAGCAACGTCTGCAGGAATTTCTCTATTATGTTCTTCTCCTTTTTTGTAGATTATCGCGATCTTTGTTTCAAGATCCGGTGGTTCTATGTCAGCAACTAATCCTGACTCAAATCGAGACCGAAGCCTTTCTTCAATGTTGCGCATATCCTTAGGATAGCTATCGCTTGAAAGAATGACTTGTTTGTGTGATTCGTAAAGGGTATTAAATGTGTAAAAAAACTCCTCTTGGGTTCTTTCTTTCCCCGCTAGGAACTGAATATCGTCTACAAAAAGGACATCTAGTGGACGGTATCGTCCTCTGAAGTTACGCATGTCATCTCGTTTCAAAGATTCAATGAGATCTACGGTAAAACTTTCGGCCGAGAGGTAGCGAACCCTTGCACGAGGATCTTTTTTTATAATAACATTACCCATAGCATGTAATAAGTGAGTTTTTCCTAAACCAACTCCTCCATATACGAATAGAGGATTGTAAGTGACCTTTGGATTGTTGGCTACGGATAAGGCTGCAGCATGCGCAAACTGATTACTAGAACCCACTATAAAGTTTTCAAAATTATATTTAGGGTTAATCGTATTATTTGGGTTAATAAAAGTTTTTTCCTGATTACTATCGCTGTGCTGCAGGCTTGGGGACATTATTTTGTTCTGTAGCGGCTCTGATGGATTGGCTTCTATTTGTAAGGTAATCTCGACGGATGATTCAGCAAACAAAGTCACGGCAGATGTTATAATTTCATGGTAGTTTTGAAGTAAACAATCTTTGTAAAAAGTATTTGGTACGGTTAAGATTAACTTATCTTTTGTTATGGAATGCAGACGGATTGGTACAAACCAGGTTGAGTAATTTTCATCGGAGATTTCTTTTTTTATTTTGGCGAGGCATTTTCCCCAGAAATCGGAGTCTGAAATAATCACTATTTCTTCCTTTTTTGCGGATTTTTTTCTGGGTTTTTTTGCTGGATTCACGGCATAGTAATTAAGTCGGGATGTTTTTGCAACCGAAATTTAAATTTATTTTTGTTGTAAACGTTAAGTCCAAGTTTAACAATTATTTTTTTGTAATAATTTTTTTATTTAATCAATTTCATATCATTTGGTAAGCACAAAACTTTTAAAATTAGATTATTTGTTAAAATATTATGCGTATTCTAGTTTGCGTTAAGCAAGTTATAGACACGGCCGCACGAATTGATCTGAAAGACCAAAAGGTCGATGGGGCTGGTTTGGCAAGGGTATTAAACCCTTATGATGAATTTGCAGTCGAAGAAGCGTTGAGGATTCGCGAACGTAAACCAGATACAGAAATTATTCTTGTCAGTCTTGGGCCTGAATGTTTTCGAGATACACTTCGAGTTGGTTTGGCAATGGGCGCGGATCGGGCTGTACACTTGTTGGATCCCTTGTTTGACGAAGTTAACTCTTTGACCAGGGCTTACTTGTTGGGCAAGGCGGCTACTTTCTTAGGGTTCGATCTTATTTTCTGTGGTAGGCAGGCAGTCGATGATGACATGGCGCAAATTGGACCGGCTCTTGCGGTTTATCTGCAAATTCCTTGTATAACGGTTGTGACCCGACTGGAATTTGCGGATGATTGGAACATGGCGGTGGCCACTAGACAAATTGAAAGAGGTTCCGAGATTATAGAATCACCATTACCTGCTCTTTTCACCTGCCAGAAGGGATTAAACGAACCCCGCCTGCCTTCCCTCAAAGGAATTATGGCTTCAAAAAAAAAGGAAATAGAAATTATTAATGCTAACAAACTAAGTTTTGTGCCAAATGAAAGGCGTGCCCCAACGGGCACTTTTATTGAAACGGGATTACGCCTTCCTGATCGACGAGACAAAGGGAAAATAATTAACGGACCTACTAACGATGCGGTTGTGGAATTGGTAAAGATTTTACGAGAACAAGAAAAAGTAGTGTAAACTGGTGCGAGATATATTTTTGATTATAAACCGTAGGAAGATGTAATCCAATTTTATGGAAACCACCAAACCTGATCACGAAAAATCTTTCCAGCCATTCCAGCGGGTCAAACGCTTTGGTTACAAGTACAAAGGCGAAATTGGGCTCGGCATTCTCATTCTGTATGTCTTTTTACTTGGTCTTGGCACAGTGGGTGAGGTATGGGATATCGAGTGGATACTTGACTTACCTATTTTCCGCCCTCCTGGTAAATACTGAGCTCCTTAAAAAAATAGTCTCTGTCCCGAATATTATTGGCCCAAACAGGCTAATAATGTTATGGCAAAGAAGACCGGGTCTTTGTTTGTTCCTTGCTGACGGTTGGCTTCTCTTTGGATTAAGGGTTGTTTTTCCTATTCGATTTTTATCGGTTTTGATGTCATCTCAGATTTTGAGTTCGCATAACATATGAACACAGCTAATAAAATTTTAGTGATCGTTGAATCAGGTGAGAATGGTATTAAACCGTTTGTTTTTGAATTAATTCATGCCGCTCGGCTTTTAGCAAACTCTTTAGATGGTACGGTTGATGTTTTATGTCTTGGATTAGAAAATTCTCAGGCAGATCGTCTGATACATTGGGGTGCGGACCATGTGCGAATTTTCCAGAACCCCCGTTTTCGAATAGTTTCTTTAGATCAGGCGCTTGAGGCTATTGAATCTCAGCTTACCGCAGAGAAACCATATGCGATTTTTTTTTCGGCAACAACCCACGGAAAGGAACTTGCGGCTTCTTTGTCCGCTCGACTAAATGTTGGTTTGGCGACGGATTGTGTTGCTATCGAGGTCGGGGAGCAAGGAAAACCTATGGTTCGACGTCCGGTCTACGCTGGTAAAGCTCTTTCCCATCTAATTTTGCAAGGTTCAGGCCCCCATATTTTAACTTTGCGGCAAAACATATTTCGAGGCCCAGGCCCGGACACTTCTCGGACAGGAAAAGTTGAGTTGCTTGATATTAAGATTCCCGATGATCGGTTGGTTCTCAAGGTTCGAGACGTGGTAAGGGAGGCAGGGAATACGCTGGACGTTACAGAAGCACGGGTCATCGTTTCAGGAGGGTTGGGCATGCAGCAGCCAGAAAACTTCAAACTCTTGGAAGACTTAGCCCAGGTACTTCAGGGTGCTGTAGGTGCCAGCCGGCCCGTGGTGGATAATGGATGGAGAAATTATTCTAACCAGATAGGGCAGACAGGGCGAACCGTTCAACCCGATTTATATATAGCGTGTGGTATTTCGGGTGCGGTACAACATCTTGCCGGAATGTCTGCAGCCAAATGCATTGTCGCAATAAATAAAGATGCCAATGCCCCCATCTTCTCGGTGGCCGATTATGGGATAGTTGGAGATGTTTTGGAGGTCCTTCCCCTTTTAACCGAAGAATTCCGCAGGGTCCTTGGTTCTCTAGGTTAATTATTTCCCTTTAGAGAAACCGTTTTTTGTTATGAAAAATCATTTAGTTGAGCTCCTGAAAGATAGTTCAATCGAACTGGATTCAAGTGTTTTTTCAGAATCAGCAGCCGAAGACCTACTTCTTTATTTGACAGAATGGGAAAGGTGGAATGCAAAAATCAACCTGACCGCAGAATCCGACGCGCTATCCGTTGCAAACAAACACATTTATGAGTCCCTTCAATATACTCGGGCTATTGCATCAACAGGGTCGTTGGTAGACGTTGGGAGTGGAGCCGGTTTTCCTGGTATACCAGTTAAGATCATTCTCCCGAAATTAGAGATTATGCTCATCGAGAGCCAACGAAAAAGGGCTAATTTTCTTAAAACAGCTATTCATTCCATTGGGTTATCAAAAATTCAATGCGTGCATGGACGAGCGGAGGATTTTTCAGCGTTTGTAGGAAAATATGATTTTGTAACCCTGCGGCATGTACTTGAACCACACCTCAGCTTGCAACTAGGGGCAAGTCTTTTACACCCAGGTGGCAGTTTGATTTTGCAGACCAGTCGTGAAAACTCCTTTCAGTTTGATTTTCTTGATTCCCTTTGGCTTTCGCCCGTCGATGAGATTTTTTTTAAACGTTCAAGTAGTTCACATTCTAAAATCATGGTTTTTAAGCGAAATTCCAGCTAAAATGTTCTCTCGGGCACATAATTCACTAGCTGTTCCACGTGGAACAATATTACTTCTAATTAGATTACTCTAAATATGTTTCACGTGGAACAACTTTCCTTGAAAGTTAGAAATTGTCCACGACTTATGCTAATCTGCTTGGGAATTGGTTTTTTCAGGAGCGCCACCTGTTATGAGTAAAATAATAAGCGTTGCGAATCAAAAGGGTGGTGTTGGCAAAACTACAACTGCCATCAATCTTGCAGCGTGCTTAGCTTTATCAGGACAAAAAGTCTTAATTATTGATATTGACCCACAAGGTAATGCTTCCAGTGGACTTGGGGTTAATCTTAGGGAAAGTCAAAAGGGAATTTACGAGTTATTAGCGGGCAACGCATCACTTGATCAGGTTATTTATCCCACAGAAATTGATACTCTAAAAATTATCCCCTCAAACGTAGATTTAGCTGGCGCTGAAATTGAGTTAGTCGGAAGGGACCACAGGGAAAAAATCCTTAGCATGGCTTTAAATGGAGTTAATGCAGAATATGAATTTGTTGTTATAGATTGCCCCCCTTCTTTAGGTCTCCTCACGCTCAATGCACTGGCAGTTTCACAGTCTGTTCTTATTCCCATGCAGTGCGAGTATTATGCTCTGCAGGGATTAAGCCAATTGTTAAAAACCTTAAAACGAATTCAAAAATCCATAAATCCAGATCTTAAAGTCGAGGGTATACTCCTTACGATGTACGATGCCCGAACACTATTAAATGGCCAAGTGGAAAATCATGTGAAGAAATATTTTAGTGAATTTCTAATGAAAACTATTATTCCAAGAAATATCCGTCTGAGCGAAGCACCAAGTCATGGCAAACCAATTGTTTTATATGCTAATAGATCAAAGGGTTCTGACTCATATGTTGAATTGGCACAGGAAGTGATTCAACGGACAAAGGGTGCAATAGTTTCCCCGAAAACAGAACTACAGGAAATTACTTATGAAGAATGGATCAAGGAAAATCAACTCAGAGATTTTTTAAAAAAATAGCTGATCTGATGCTGTCTTACTATATCTAGAAGAGAGAATTGCATATGAACCGAAAAGCTTTGGGAAAGGGAATAGAAGCCTTAATTCCTAGTTTTGAAAAAAGTACGTCCGAAGACGAATTTACGACCGGGTCGATAGAGCTGCTGATTGATGAAATAGTTCCTAACCGCTTACAACCTAGAAAATATTTTAGTGATGAAAAATTTAATGAGCTTGAACGTTCGATAAGGGAGCACGGGGTGTTGCAACCGATTGTTGTCCAAAAGAGTGCAAAAGGGTATGAGCTGATAGTTGGAGAGAGGCGGTGGCGGGCCAGTAAAAAAGCTGGGCTCAAAAAAATACCCGCCATCATCCGTGAAGTGACCGATACCGAATCCCTTGAACTTGCGTTGATCGAAAATCTGAATCGACAGGACTTGAATCCTATTGAAGAGGCTGAAGCTTACGAACGTCTGGCAAAAGACTTCGGACTCACTCAGGAAAAAATTTCTCAACGCATGGGGAAAAGCCGGGAATCAGTAGCCAATGCAATGAGACTTCTTAAGTTACCTCGCCAAATCAAAGAAGACCTGATTAGCGGAAGGCTGACAATGGGACACGGGCGCGCCCTTTTGGGTTTAAAAAATGAAAAGGATATTGAAATTTTGAGGAGAAAAATAGTAGGTCAATCGTTGAATGTTCGGGAGACAGAGGCTCAGGTCCACCACGCTTATCGGAACACAGAGAGCCCAGTAAGGAAAGAAATCAAAAAAGATATCTTCATCAGAAAATTGGAAATGGAGTTGGAGCGAAAATTAGGGACTAAAGTAGAAATTGCTCTAGGGAAAAAAGGTGGTAAAGTGGTCATCAGGTATTATTCGGACGATGATTTAGAACGTATCCGTACGTTCTTCGTTTAGAATACTGGATAAATGATTTTAGTGCATTATGTAGAGACAGGAGAACAACATGCTCCAAAAAAAAGAAGAATTGCCGATCAAGGCCTATCTAGGCGTAGATGCGTTATTTAAAGGAACACTGCGTTTTGAAGGTACTGTGCGGATTGATGGGAAATTTGAGGGTGTGGTAAGTACGAAAGATACCCTTGTTATTGGTGAGACTGGCGATATGCGAGCGGATATAGAGGTCGGAACACTTGTTTGCAAAGGAAACTTGAACGGAACCGTAGTTGCTTCGAAAAAAATCGAAATGCACCCCGCAAGTAAAATTACCGGTAATGTTCAGACACCAGCTGTGAGTATAGAACTTGGTGCCGTGCTTGACGGTCACTTAAATATGACAGGAAGAACGAGCGAGAAAATCATTAACCTTGTAAAGGAGAAAAAATAAATTACGTTTTATCAAACACAAGTAAATTATTTCTTTTAAGTGCCCCGCAGAAGTTTTTAGTTATTTTTTAAAAATACTTAAATATGACTCAAGATGGGTGACAAAGAAGGGGCGGCTGAAATGACAGGCACCTTATACATTGTAAGTACCCCAATTGGTAATTTAAAGGATGCCACTTACCGTTCATTGGAGCTACTCAGTGATGTTGACCTAATTGCCGCAGAGGATACTCGACGGACAGGTGTATTGTTAAAACATTATGAGATCAAGACACCCCTAACGAGCTTTAACAGTTATAATCAAGCAAAAAAATCTGATCGCTTGATAGCACGGCTTAAGGAGGGGCATAACTTGGCGCTTGTGTCAGATGCTGGCACACCAGGAGTTTCAGACCCTCTTTATCATTTGGTAAGGGCCGCACTTGCTGAGTATGTGTCAGTGGTTTCGCTTCCAGGTCCATCGGCAGTACTGGCTGCGCTCACGATATCGGGTTTGCCAGTTAACCGTTTTGTGTTTGAGGGGTTTCTTCCCCGTAAAAAAGGACGTAAAAAATTAATTGAAGACCTAGTGCAAGAAAAACGGACCATTGTGCTTTTCGAATCACCGCACAGAATAGCGAAAACCCTAAACGAACTTTACCAGGCCATGGGTGACCGTAAAGCGGTCCTAGCAAGAGAATTAACTAAAATTCATGAGGAAGTGATTCGAGGAACCTTAGAAGATCTTGCTGTTGTCGCTGAAGAACAAAAATTAAAAGGTGAAATTACACTTGTTATTTCTGGAGCTCCAAAGGATCGTAATAGAGGAAATTAGATGGCGGTTGTTTCGATAATTGGACATAAAGGAGGTGTAGGGAAAACCACACTTTCTATAAATGTAGCGGCTGCAATAACTCAGGCACTGGATTCGACTAAGACCGACAGATCAATTTGTTTGTTCGACCTAGATCTAAGGTTACCAACCATTACAGGCATCCTCAACTGTCACCCTCAAAAAACATTTTTTGATTTATTTGAGACCTTGGCTAATCGTACTTATCAAGTAGATTTTTTACAGACGCTATACCAAATTCTGGTCCCTTTTCAAGCATATAAGGCGGGGAACATCCCTAAGGAGAACCCTCGTTTGTTAAAAAGTATTGCTATGTATAAAAACCTGAATGAAAAATTATTTAATTATTCTGAGTTTGAGTTTGGAGATCCAATACACGAACTATTCTTAATGCGCGGAGATATTGAGCGTCCTTCGGATCTAAAAAAAAAAGAAGTTACCCAGTTATTCAAACGCATCGATATCAACAAATTTAAAAATATATTGCGTGAATATGAAGGGAATACACGACCAAATATAGATGAATATATTTCTTATATCGAGGAATACGGTTTTGCAATTCTGGGAGGGGAGGTCCCCGTTCTTGGTAAAAAACATCATCGCCAGCGCATCAACGAACCGGAATTTTTGGCCTTGTTTTTAGAGTTTATCGAAGAGGTATGTGAAGAATTTGGACATGTAATATTGGATACGCCGGCGGGTGGAATAAACCATCTATCGTCCCTAATGAACTCAATTGACCAAGTTTTATTTGTATTTGATGTCAGCAACACCATAGCTACCAAAGGTAGCATCGACGCACTGCATACATTCATAGATTATTATGAAGATTTTTACTCAAACTATAAGAATGGGCGCTTGACGGGTTTGGATAAATCCTATGTTGATCGATTAATTTCAACAAGAGGTGAGAAAGCAGTTAGGCAGGCTTTAGAATCTAAAAAGATGGGTATTGTTTTTAACCGTTACCAGAACACCAATGAAATCCATCTATGTCTTGACCAATTGAGGGAATACTTGGAAACCTTAGATAAGTATGAGGAGTATAAGGATCGTATTCACCTTGTTGGATTACTCCCAAATCACAAGGTTATTAAGATCACTAACAATCGAGGGACCATATTTTATGATAAGGATAAAATGTTGTCGAACCGAGTAGATGCAGTTGCAAGAAGTATCATTGACCCAAATGCTGTTTGCCCGACTCTTGCATATTCCAATGCGGAAATCCTTTCCAAACTTGAAAAAAAATCGGGACCAAGTCTTAGTCGCACCTTTAGTCGTATTGCAAGTAGTTTAAGTTAACCCACCAGTAAATCAATTAATATATTGTAATTCAATGATTTCTAGATAAAATAGGATCGATTTTCCTTGCAAATAACGGTTGAACCCCGTTTTTGGCTTGATCGTAATAAAATTCAAATCAAAATTCGAAGCAGCCAACATGGTTATGGGCGAAAAAATAAAAACCTTAACGGTTACGGAATTTAATTTACTCGCTAATAAGGATCCAAACGGGAGTTATGACCGCCGTACGAGGGAAAACCTTCAGCAAATTATTCATAAACTAGTGGGTCATCCTAGAACACATACGGATTTGGAAAGAAGACTTTTCTATAAATTTAGAAATGCAAAATTTAGTGCCCTAGAGAAAAAAGCAAAGCAGGTCAAGTTTGAGGTTACACGTTATCGGCTGTCAAGTAATGTAAAGCAATCCCTCAGGCTGCTAGCTTTCGCCTTTGGTGTTTTAGTTCTATCTGGATATATTACATACGAGTTTATTTTAGGTGCGGATACCAAACAACGGGTTGATATAGCCTATTATGCCGGACTAAATAAAATGGGCTTAGTTTCTAAAGAGGGCGTGGATAAAATTAGAAAGACCCTTCAGATGGCAACTAAAGAAAACGAACAACTAAACCAGTTTGTTGAACAGATGATTCACAACAATAAAATTACTGAAAACCTAAAATACATTCTCAAACAAATTTATAATGATCCTGAAACTAAATACATACAAACGAAGAATCACAACATTATCAGATACGACGGTAAAGAAATAGCACGGTATAAGAAAGATCCTAAGTTATGGTATGTTCTTGGTGTTGTGGAGCAAGGTGTGATGCGTATTTTTTACGCAGATGAAGAAATTCTCCAGATTAGGGCTATATTTGGGCGTACGGGAGAAGAGACTCCAGTGGGTGATTATGCAATTCAAAATCGTTCGTACAAACCTACTTGGTATAAGAAGGAGGAAATCAACGGTAGTACAAAGGTTCGCGCCATTCCCTTCGGTGATTCTGACCATGAAATTGGCCATTGGTGGTTGGGATTGAAAAAATTAGGAGATCCTATACCAGGCAGTTATGGTATTCACGGAGTAAACGCTGGCAAGGTGAACGAATTTTATAAAAAGAATTTTGATTGGAGAAATGGCAGTGCTGGGTGCCCCAACGTTCAAGAGTGGTATCTACACTTTCTTGGTAAAGTTTTACCAATTGGAACTAAAGTCAACATAGTTTCTAAAGATAAGTGGGACAAAAATTTAGGTTCCACCCAAGCCGCTTCCGCCGCTTGACTTCTACCCCTGCTTCCTTAACCAAACACCATATTTACCCCGAGGAGATTAACCTTTATGAAAAAGCCTTGGAGCGGCAGATTCAAGCAATCCACTGATACTTTGATGGAAGAATTTTCCGCATCGATTTCATTTGATCGGCGGCTTTATGCTTATGACATTGCTGGAAGTATTGCCCATTGTCAGATGCTGGCAAAATGCAAAATTATTTCCCAAACCGATTCAAAAAAAATAATAGGAGGTTTGAAGCGGATATTAAAAGAGTTTGAATCAGGAAAATTTCAGTGCGATGATCGACTAGAAGATATCCATATGAATATAGAAAATCGTCTGATTGAACTGGTAGGTTCTGTGGGTGGAAAACTTCATACGGCGCGGAGTCGTAACGATCAGGTGTGCCTTGATATTCGTCTTTATTTAAGAGATGAAGGCGAAGCGGTGGCACAGCTCATTACCATATTAGCGAAAACGTTATTGGCAGTAGCGCGTAAACACACTGATACGATAATCCCGGGTTTTACTCATATGCAGCAAGCCCAACCTGTTTTGTTGGCGCATCATTTACTAGCTTATATTGAAATGCTGGTTCGCGATCGAGAGCGAATGCAAGATACATTGAAACGTATCAATATTATGCCTTTAGGTTCAGCGGCACTTGCAGGAACCGGATTTCCCATTGACAGGAAATATACGTCCGAACTGCTCAATTTCCCAGAAGTATCACACAACAGTATAGATGCAGTGAGCGACCGAGATTTTGCCATTGAATTTTGTTCTACCATAGCGATACTCATGATGCATTTAAGCCGTTTCTGTGGGGAGATTGTGTTGTGGTCTTCCAGCGAATTCGATTGGTTGGAGTTATCAGATTCTTACACGACCGGTAGTAGTATAATGCCGCAAAAGAAAAACCCAGACGCTGCAGAACTGATCCGCGGGAAGTCAGGTCGCGTTTACGGCAACTTGGTATCTTTGCTAACGCTGATGAAGTCGTTGCCTTTAGCTTATAATAAGGATTTGCAGGAGGACAAAGAACCAATTTTTGATACTGTGGATACAGCTAAAATGTCGTTGTCGATATTTAATGGAATGATAAAATCGGCGCGGTTTAAGAAAATACCATTGCACCGGGTGGATATTTCAGGATTCCTCGCGGCGACTGATATGGCAGATTATCTAGCAGAAAAAGGAGTACCATTCCGTTTAGCGCACGAGATTACAGGCCAAACGGTGGCCTATTGTATTGAAAATGAAAAAACTCTACAGAATATTACTTTCAAAGAGTTAAAAAATATTTCATCACGATTCGGTAAAGATATTTTTAAATACATTACACTAGAAAATTCAGTGCAGAGGAAAAAAGTATATGGCGGAACCGCTAAAAAGCAGGTTGTGGCTCAGATTGCTAGGCTCGATAAAAAATTAAACAATAAACTTAAACTACGTCAAACTTAAACTACGTTGCACAAAATAACTCGTTATATTGTAGGATCCCAAATTAATTAAAGATTGAAGAAACATAATGGACAGAATTTTTTGTAAATGGATAATTTTTTTGGCAATTTTTTTCGTTATTACTGCCTGTGGCTATAAAGGCCCGCCACTTCCACCAAAGGATGAATCCTCAACACGAAAAGCTATTCAACGTTAATCCCCCGTTCTTGGTGAATTTTTACGAATACAAAATAAAATCAACTTAAGTATTTGATTTAAAAACAGTAATCTCTGTGATATAGTGTCTTCATCGATTGTAATTTACATCGAAACGAAGATAAATTCGTAATATCATAAACCCCTCATCCACTTTTAAATAGGCAGGGTTTTGCCATATGACTAAAGATGAAATAGCAGTTTACTTGAGTGATCACCCTGATTTTTTTAACGATTATCCTGATTTACTAGGCAAAATAAAATCGATTGATGATCAGGATATTCCTATTCGCCAGTCTAATACATTGAGTTTGTCCGGCCGGCTAATTAAACGAGTGAACGAAGATAAAGAAAAGTTAAAAAGCCAACTCGAGTGGTTTGTCGAGGTTTCTCGAGCCAATGAAGAAATTCATCAACATCTTTTTGAAATTGAGCGTCTAATCCTAAAAAGTACACAATTAGATCAGATGGTCAAGCAACTTGGGGAAGCAATCACTTTACGATTTAAAATACCTTATATTTTGCTTTATCTTGTGGATGATGCAGACCACTACATGGAGCACAAATTGGAGGAGAGGTTTAGCAAAAGGCTTGACGGATTGTTAAATTTTGTAGACCAGGTCACCATCAATACGTGGTTTAACGGGAAGCTAAAACCAGTACTAAATTCTGACATTAAGACCCCTTCAAAAGTATTTGACAAGACATGGGATATGAAAAATATTCACTCAGAATGTATTGTTCCTATCATCAACCGAGGTGATGTTTGCGGTGCGATTGTCCTGGGAGCGACTAAGCCACGTCATTTTCACAATGGACTTCGGACCGAATATCTAGAACGTATGGCAGACCGACTGGCTATTGCGATCGATAATATTTTGCTCATCGATCGATTGCAGTTAGAGCGTTCTAACGTTTCTCATGACAATCGAATCTCTGCCTGAGTTAGAATCTAGATTGACTAATTTAAATTTTTTTTAGATACTACTCTTGTTCCCCTAAGAGTCCTCGATTTCTTAAAATCATTTTCTAAGATTAGAGTTGCGGTGCTCGAAAACTTGGTATGTGTAATCAGAGAATCGTTTTTAAAAAATTAGAACGCCGATAACTATGATACGAAAAGCAAAATATAACGATGTGGAATCCATACAGAACCTGATTCGCATTTTTTCTGAAACGGGAAAAGTTTTGTTTAGATCGCTTGATGAAATTAAGGAAAATATATCTAATTTTTGGGTATATGAAAAAAATGATCAGCTTATAGGGGTCTGTAGTCTGAAAAAGGACTGGGGACGACTGGTCGAACTAAGATCATTGGGAGTGGACCCTCGATATTCAGGACAGGGAATAGGCACAAAGATGGTGGAAGCGAGTCTTAAAGAAGCGCTGTCAACCGATTGCGACACGTTGTTCGTGCTTACTTACGCAGTATCTATGTTCAAACGTTTAGGATTCCGCACGATAGATAAAGAAAGACTTCCTCATAAAGTTTGGAATGATTGCAACGCTTGTTTACATCAAGAAAACTGCGATGAAACGGCGATGGTTCTTTCACTTGTTTCGTTACGACAAACAAAAGCCATTCAGATACCGCCTACCGCTACAACGACGGTAATATAAAAAATTTTCTTTCCAGTAGTTACTCGGTTTTAAACTAGTTGAAAAATTGAAAGTTATAAAAACGATTGGTCGTGTTTTTGCTAGAATGGAGAAACTTTGCGTTGAACCTTTTTGGTAAAGGGATAATATGACTCAACGTTGAAGGGGCCTGTTCTTCAAATTAGCTGCCGGATTATAATATTAATATTACTAACCAGGTCCCAAGGAGACTTATTGTGATCAATGGTATGTTTAACGCACTTTCAGGAATGTTAGCCTCTGCGCAAAAGTTACAGACTAGTGCTAACAATTTGGTTGGCCTAGGAAGAAACAAAGTTGCAGTTGGTGATAATCTAGAAAGAAGACTGGACGTAGACTCCACTCAAGCGTCAAAGGCTGATATCTCAAAAGAGATGGTGAACCAGATGACCGCTCAGGCTGAATTTACTGTAAATGCTAAAGTTATTGCGGTAGCCGATGAAACCATTGGAACAATTTTAGATGTTAAATCTTAAAAAACCCCATACGGGTTTTAGAGGTTAAATCAGTTGAATTATTTTACAACCATCGAGCAATTTTTTCTTTCCTTAAAAGGTTCTGGTTTGACTTTATCCGCTAGCGATTACCAATTAATTGGCGAATGGGAATCACGAAACATTCCCGTTGAATTGATTTGCAGGGCCATTGAAAATGGTTACTCTCGGTTTGAGGAACAAAGCAACAGGCGAAGTGGAAAAACTTCTCTGATCCAGATTCAAGCAGTTGTTGAGCAAGAGATCCAAGAGGAAATGTATAAACAATAAAAAGATTTTGATGCCTAGATGAAAGCAGAGCCTAGAGATTGTCCAAAGTGCAGTGGCAAAAAATATAATTTATCAAACCGTGAGGGGAAACTTTGTGCGCAACTATGTTCGTGCTTTCTTTGTCAAGAGTGTGATGGAGAGGGTCGAACTTTTCGTCAAGATGATAAAGGTATGGCTTTTCTTGCCGATTGCAGTTTTTGTCTCACTTTTAGGAAACGTTTGCGATTACTTAATGATTCCGGTATTCCGGGAAAATTTTCCAACTCTACACTTGAAATTTATCAACCAATTGGATTGCAAAATAAAAAAGCATTATCGCGAGCTAAAGATTTTTTAGATGATTTTCATATAACACCTAAACAACCCTGTCGGGGCCTTATCTTTATGGGGGGCCCAGGTTTAGGGAAAACCCATCTAGTGGTTTCGATTTTAAAACAACTTATTTTGGAAGACGAAGTTAATGGAAAGTTTGTAGATTTTTTCCAATTATTATCCGATATTCGCCACGGATATTCTCATGACCAGTCGGAAATGTCATTAATTGAGCCTTACCTCAAGGCGAGGGTACTGGTTATTGATGAATTAGCTAAGGGAAGGAATAATGAATGGGAGCAAACCATCTTGGATCAATTTATATCGTCCCGGTATAACGCAGCAGACAAGATAACATTATTTACGACAAACTATTCTGATCAGAGTGGTGCACCTACTGATACAAATGGCCGGGTTACCTCTTTTCAAAAGCAGAGTTTAGAAGAAAAAGTGGGTGACCGTATTTTCTCAAGATTGGCCCAAATGTGTGACTTTGTAAAAATGGAAGGGGAAGATTATCGGACAAAAATTAAACCCCCTCCCAGAGCTTCTCGTAAGGCAGATTGATTTCACAGGCTTGATCTAAATTATGAGTTACCCTCACCATTTATAATGGATGCATAAATAAAATCTAGCCTACAAAAAAAGTTTAGCCGTCCTAAGATGGCTTTTTTGCTCAAGAATTGGTCTGTAAGGCATTATAATAAGGAAAGAAGGGGCGCGGGGAGCAAGTCCTGTTGGATTTACTCCCCGCATATCAGAGATAATATTTTAATTTCCCAACTCACAACCTTGGTGGAGGATTAGGTAGCCAGAAAAATCAGAAATTACCTCTGAATAGTATTTGGTCAGTGAATAGTTTTAAGTCTGACTAATCGTTCGAAAACTATGGTTTACGCGCCCGGTCTTATTTATTGCCGGGCTTATTTTCTTTTTTAAACCTTGTTTGGTTAGGTGACTCGGTATTTCGGTTATTTTTATTAAAAGCATTCCAGTATCTTTTGCTAAGAAGCTTGCTCGACAAAACTTTCTTAGTTTGTTGTTTTTGATTAAATATACGGACTTCGTAAAAAATAAGACCTCTTTAGTTTACAAACTGTTTGACGTTCAAGGCATTCTTATTATAAGGTGTCGGCCATATCCCCTCTATTATTATCAAAAACTGTACAGTTTTCTATCGGATGAAACTTTTGAAACAATTAGCTATTTCTGGGTTGACGATTAGTTTTTTTGCTGTTGTCGCCTGCGATCAAAAACTCAAAGAACACCCAATTTCTCCACAGGTTAAGCAGCAGATGGATGCTAGAAAAAAGGTTGCCGATTCGGCTCAATCTATTTCGGGAACGATTAACTTTGATGAATCAATTGTTTCTAAAGTACCTAAACAAGGAACATTATTTCTTATTGCGAGGCCTGAAGGCGTTCTAAGCGGCCCACCTCTAGCTGCTAAACGGCATAGTCTGATCAAATTTCCTTTTGATTTCAAGATCGGTCAGGAGAATGTGATGCTAGAAGGGAATACGTTTGAGGGCAATATTACGGTTACGGCTCGGTGGGATTTGGACGGAATGCCCAAAGCCTCACCAGATGATATAGATGGGTCAATAACAGTAAATTCAGGCTCAAAGGATGTAAAAATTGTACTAGATCATGTAATTGAGGCTAAAAAAGAGTCTACCAATACAATGGTTTCGGGCACCATAAAAATAGACCGCAATTTAGCCGATCAAATCCCGGAAGGGGCCAGTCTGTTTTTAATCGCTCGGTCTGAGGGAGTTCAAAGAGGTATACCGCTAGCAGTGAAAAAACTACAAGGAATTACATTTCCCTATTCGTTCACTCTGGGCCAAGCTGATGTTATGTTACCAGGCGCATTATTCGAGGGACCGGTCACTATTTTTGCAAGGCTTGATAAGGATGGCGATGCAGCACCCGCACCTGGTGATATTGATGGGGTTGTTGCTGCTAATCCTGGCGACCAGCAAGTAGAGATCATTCTCAACCACTTAATTGGATCTTAAAATAGACTGGATCAGAAACGGTATGCCAAGAAGGTTATGATCGCCAGAGAAAATATCGCCAAACTTTGAATAAAAGGTGCGCGGCCCTTTGTTAGGGGCTATTTCGTCGACGATCAACTCCCGCTTGAACAACTGGGTTGTATTTCTGATTTGACCTGTCGCATCTATAAATCCACTGATACCAGTATTGGCAGCTCGAACAATAGGGGTTCTGTTTTCAACCGCACGCAGGGCGGCCATAGAGATGTGTTGATATGATGCCGCGCTTTTTCCAAACCAGGCGTCATTGGTAATATTGACTAAATATTCTGCTCCATTTTTAACCGGTTGGCGAACTAAGTCAGGGAAGATAATTTCATAACAGATCGACACGCCAAGTTGATAGTCATTTAGTGTAAAAACGGTTGCCCGTTTTCCTAAACCAAAGTCGCCAATAATTTCTACCATCTTCTCGATAAAAAATAGAGCCTGGCGGAACGGAACGAATTCTCCAAACGGCACAAGATGCATCTTGTCATAGACGTCGATAGTCTCTCCTTGGTTTGAAATTAAAAAAGCTCGGTTATAGACCAGCTCTTTTCCTTCCACTTGTTTTTTGTAAGGGCTTCCAAACAGAAGAGGTGTACCCGCAGTTCTGACAAGATCTTGAACATATTTTGTCCCAATAGGATCTAGACCATAGTAGAAAGGTGTGGTGGCTTCCGGCCAAACGATGAGTTCGGGTTTTTCTTTTGCCGCTTGCAGGGTGAGTTTTTTGTAAAGCTCCATTGTCGGTTGCTGATAAAGCTTATTCCATTTAAGGTGTTGTTCGATATTTCCTTGGGCGAGCGCTATACGGATTTTAGGGGACGATTCTATTTGGGACTTTGTGAGGTTCAAAGCCCAGTTTCCCCAACCAACCCAAAGCCCGACTACCAACGTAGTGACACCGATCACTCTATAGGACATTCTCCGACCATCGTGCGGGTTGAGATGAAAAATCCAGGTATTTAGAAAAAAATGGAGGGCAGCATTAACTAATACGATCAATGCAGAAACACCATAGATTCCCGTGATTTCAGCCGGTTGGATAATTGCTAGAGTTTGAAATTGCGAATAACCGAGTCCCATCCATGAAAAACCAAAAGTCATGTGTGTGGAACGAAGGTATTCTAGGGAAGTCCACACAAACGGCGCGAGTAGAAAAAAGTAAACCGGTTTTCCTCGACACCACTTGATTGTTAGTACACAGAATAAAGAAATATAAAAACTAAGATAAGCAGCAAGAAGAGCTAAAAGAAGAAAGCTAAGGCTTACCGGGATATTTCCATAATTAATTAGCGTATTGGTGACCCAACTCAAACTGAAAAAATAAAAAATCATCCCTGCGAAAAAACCGCGTGCGGCAACTGTTCTTAGCGGCTGATTCTGAATAGCAAATAAAAGTGGTATCAATGCAAACCACGCGAGAAACTCCAAGTTAAATTGGGGAAATATTAGGATGAGGAGTAATCCGGATAAAGCCGATAATATCAAAGAGGGTATTCGATTCAGTGATTGCACTGGGTTTTTAGCCTTATATGGTTTATATTGTAGGCAGGAATCAGCTTATATTAAAACGACAAAGACCATTTTGACCTCTGAAAAAAAAATAATCAATAATTTCAAAAAGGTTTGTATCTGCCGCAGTATCAAGGGCGGAACAATTTTTAAGGCGATGGAAGACGGTTCTTTATCGTTTGAGGCCTTACGTAGAACGATACGTGTCGGTACAGGCAACTGTAAGGCCAAGCGTTGCCGCGAAAATATTGAAAAAATGGTTTTTGATTTCAAAAAGGATCAAGGCGCATCGCTAAAGACGCAAATTACAATTTAGTTTTAAAATTAAGAAAAAGCGAAACCCTTTCAACCAATCTGCCCGCCCTGTTAGGTTAATTTTTTTTCGTAGAGCATCAACTCATTCAAGTAGTTCAAGCGCTTTGGTAATCCGGTCAACACCTTGTTTAATGGTATCCATAGAAGCAGCAAAAGCAAGCCTTAGGTTTCTATCGGCACCGAATGCGAGACCGGGAACTAGCGCTACTTTCCCTTCTTCCAGTAGAAAACTTGCCAGTTGGATAGAGCCTTTTACTTTTTTACCTTTAAATGATTTGCCATAAAAAGCTGAAAAATCGGGGAACGTGTAAAAAGAACCTATGGGTTTGTAACACTCTACGGAAGGAATTTTTAGCAAACAACTCAAAAGAGTGTCTCTTCTTTTCTGAAATTCATCGACCATTCGGCTTACATCTGACTCTGTATCATTAAGCGCTGTAATGCTTGCCATTTGTGAAATGGAGGTTGGATTGGAAGTAGATTGACCTTGAAGTTTTCCGGTTTGTTTGACAATTTCTTCATTGGCGGCAAGGTAACCTATACGCCAACCAGTCATGGCATAACTTTTAGAAACTCCGTTAATCAGGATGGAGTTATTTTGTATTTCCTTCCCGAGAGCGCAAATGCTGTGCTGCTCGAATCCGTCAAATACAACTTTTTCATAAATTTCATCTGAAACGATCAATAGTTTGTTACGTAGAGCACATTCTGCTATCGTTTCTAATTCTTTTTTATCGTAAGCCGAACCGGTCGGGTTTGACGGGCTGTTAATGATGATGGCCCGAGTATTTGGCGTGACTACAGAGTTTATTTGATCAGGTGTGATTTTGAATTCATTTGTGCTAAGTGTATCAACAATCACTGGTTTGGCACCCGCATACCGGATAATGTCAGGGTAGGAAACCCAATAGGGAGCAGGTACGATTATCTCGTCCCCCTCTTCCCAAAGCACTTGGGCTATATTGAAAAGCGAGTGTTTAGCCCCACATGAAACCAGGATCTGATTTTTTTCATAAATAAGATTATTGTCGCGTTCAAACTTGTCTACGATAGCTTGTTTGAGAGCATCAATGCCTCCGACCGGAGTGTAGTGCGTCATGTTTGTTTCAATGGCCACAATTCCGGCTTGTTTAATTTTATCGGGAGTATCAAAGTCTGGTTCCCCTGCCCCAAAGCCAATGATATCTTCACCGTTAGCACGCAGTTCTTTTGATTTTGCATCAACTGCCAAGGTCATAGAAGGCTGAATTCTTTGAATCCTCTCGGAAAATTTCATATGTCTATTTTTGATAGTTTTTCAGCTACGATTTTTGGAACCAGTTTATGAATGTCGCCGCCATGTTTTGCAATTTCCTTAACGAAATTGGAACTTAAAAAGGAATATTCCTGACTTGGAATCATGAACAAAGTTTCGATAGACTGGTCTAGGTTCCGGTTCATTAGCCCCATTTGAAGTTCGTACTCAAAATCGCTCACAGCCCGAAGCCCTTTAATGATAACCGCGGCGTTATTTACCCGCGCGAAATCAGTCAACAAGTTATCAAAAGGAAGGACGTCGACATTTTTAAGACCTTTGAGCCCCTTTTTAATGAAATCAACACGTTGTTCGATGGAAAATAACGGATTCTTCGTGGAATTCAGAGCTACCGAAACAACCAAGTGATCACAAATGTTTAAGGCTCTACGAATAATATCAATATGTCCATTAGTTACCGGATCAAATGTTCCAGGATATATGGCGACTCGTTTTTTCGTCATGAAATTTTATGACAAACTAAAATTGAATTAATGGTAAGAATAACTCGAGTTAACCCGAATTCTAGGTCCGTTCATTAGGTAAATGTATTTGAATAGTAAAACAATCCACGAATACTAGCATAACCATTACTAATCTGAGTAAAGTCTGTTAAGTATTGATCGGGGAAGAAACGGCTTAGGCCGATGTCTTCCCCGGTTTTTTATTTTGTGAATTCTAATTAAAGAAACGTGGATATATAATGAAAATTATTTAACCACAGGCCAATCCATGTCTATCCACCGTTGCATCCCACCATCACTGACGCAGACGATATTTTCCAGCCCAGCCCCCTGAAGCGCTTCCGCAGCCATTTTGGCCCGACCTCCCATCTTACAATGAACATAAACGGTTTTATGAGATTTAAGGCTATCCGCCTCACCGGTTACTTCTTCATGCGGGGTATTTTGCGCCCCTTCGATGTGTCCTTCATTAAACTCTGAGGGAGAACGAACATCTAAAATTAAATCCTCAGGACTTAAAGTAGCTATGCGGTTGTGTAATTCGTCGGCTGAAATATGCTCCATGGTATCTCCGTAATAGTAAAAAAAAATAATAATAGACGTTTAATAATGAGTATGAACATCAGATTACAGCACGAAATCAAAAGATTCAATTTGGATTAATAAATTCGTGAGAACTGATTATCAAGATTTTGAGACAATTCATCTCAATATGAGACAGGCTTTCAAAAGTCAAAAAAAGAACAAAAACGCGTCAGGAATATGCATTAACTTATTTAAAGTCAAGACATTAATCATGATAGAAGAAATTGCCCCCCCAAAAAAAACAAGGGAAGAAAATACCTGAATTGAGAAAAACAAGAAGCCCTAAAAAAAGAAAAAGAACAAATAATAAATAAAATTAACCCTTATTTTGATGAGGGTTACCCTTTGTACCCCCCCGCAAGAAAAATAATAAACACATTTGGTATAGGTATTGCTTTTTAACGAGATAAACCAAACTTTTCAAGGATTTGTAATGCACGAAGGTTTAATCATAGCGGCCTCAGGTGGTATCAAGCAACAAGTCAAAATGGACGTGTTGGCTAACAATATGGCCAATTTAAATAATGCAGGTTTCAAATCAGATGGATTGGTATTTAGAGAAATCTACCCACCGTTTGACGAAGATTCTAGTGCTGAAGCAAGCAAGAACGCAATGCTCCCCCCTAACGATTCAAGCGCAAATGTGGCCTACGTTGCGGTGGATACTCTTTATACAGATCACTCGCAGGGAACATTTCAGACAACTGGTAACCCCTTGGATTTGGCCTTGGAAGGAGAAGGGTTTTTTGAAGTGGATACACCAAATGGTGTTCGATATACGAGAAACGGAAATTTCAGTATGAAAGATAAATTTCTGGTGACACAAGACGGTAATTACTTACTGGATACAAATAAACAAAAAATAAAAATTGAAGATGCTACAGGAAAAATTGATGTTGGATCCGATGGACTTATTACTCTGGGCAGTGGATTTGGAAATATACCTGCGGGAACAATAAGGTTGGTCAAATTTGAAGACCTGAAGGCTTTAGCAAAAGAGGGGAACGGACTCTACAAAATTATTGATAATGAAGCTAAACCACTTAAAGCAGACAACGTGAGAATTGCACAGGGGGTTCTTGAGCGATCAAACGTCAATACAATAGAAGAAATGACAAAGATGATAACGGCAATTCGAGGTTTTGAAGCCTATCAAAAGGTAATCCAAACTATAGATGAGGCAGATGACCAGGCAGTGAACTCAATAGGTAGAGTTGTTTAAAAATAAAAAAATTAAGAATGAGAAAGGAAAAAAATGATTAGAGCTCTATTCACAGCTGCTACAGGAATGAACGCCCAAGAAATAAATGTGGCGACGATTTCCAATAACATCGCGAACGTAAACTCGACTGGTTTTAAGAAAAGTCGCGCAGAGTTTCAAGATCTTTTGTATCAAAACTTAAGGTTGGTCGGGACCCTATCTCCGAATGGCAATCAGATCCCGACAGGAAGTCAATTAGGTTTGGGAACCAAGCTGGGATCCATTGCAAGAGTTTATACACAAGGTGATTTTATTCAAACCCGGAATGA